>Ga0308156_1000260_pt1 | contig 140830 bp, 135 predicted proteins | sample PhyAR2_FD_201041 | JGI IMG/M metagenome (GOLD analysis project Ga0308156, IMG submission 201041) | Phyllosphere microbial communities from UC Gill Tract Community Farm, Albany, California, United States - DLSL A.R2 | ecosystem: Host-associated > Plants > Phyllosphere > Unclassified | place...
GTCAAGCTAACAAAAGCAAGACGATAAGCCCAAGCAACAATAAGTCCTGGAATAATTGAACCTAAAAGTCCAACCCAAGCGCCTTCCAAGAAGAAAGGCCAACGGATATAACCATTTTTAGCCCCAACCAGACGCATAATTTGAATTTCACGTTGTCTTGATAGGATAGTAATACGAATCGTATTCGAAATCAAGAAGATAGCAACGAAAATCAATAAAGCTGCGGCAGCAGTCCCCCAAGTTCGAATTCCCTGAGCAATTTGGAACAGTTTTGCAGTATTGGCGCCACCATAAGTAGCTTTTTCAATTCCTGAAAGTTTTGATATTTTTGAAGTGACTGATTTTACATTTGCTGGTTTATCAGCTTCAACAATATAAGCATCGTAAAGTGGATTGGCATCACCTTTAAAGAGATTCCAGTTATTTCCTAAGGCCTTTGTCAGTTCTTTCAACTGAGCTTCTTTACTTGAGAATTCAACTGTTTTTACATTAGGAACTTTTTTGATTGAGTCGTAAATCTTAAGGTGGTCAGGATTATTGATTGTTTTTTTATTATCTTTTGGATCTTGAATTTTTGTCTCTTGATCATGAACATCTAATTTCATGTAGGCAACAATCCGAACATTGTTTTCAATCCCATTAGATATTTTTGAAGTATTCAAGATAACTGAAAGGAAAAGTCCAACTAAAACTAAAGTAATTGTTACTGATGAAACAGCCGCAACTGTCATCCAACCATTACGTTTTAAGTTTTTGAGCGACTCCAAAAGGTGTTTGAAGAAATTTCTAATCATCGTAGCCGTAAACTCCTTCCTCTTGGTCGCGGACAATTCGTCCGTTTTCAATTGCGATAACACGGTGTTTTAAAGTGTTAACGATTTGGCTATTGTGGGTTGCCATCAAAATGGTTGTCCCTTGAAGATTAATTTTTTCAAGCAGATTCATGATTTCCCAAGAGTTTTCAGGGTCTAAGTTCCCTGTAGGTTCATCAGCAATCAATACTTTTGGTGCATTGGCAATTGAACGAGCAATTGCTACACGCTGCTGTTCCCCACCTGAGAGTTCATTTGGAAATGAACGAATTTTGTGTTTCAGACCAACAAGGTCAAGCACTTCATTCACTCGTTTTTTAATTTCACGAGGACTTTTCCCAATAACTTCCATGGCGTAGGAGATATTTTCAAAAACAGTTTTCTTTGGCAAAAGTTTATAGTCTTGGAAAACAACTCCAACAGAGCGACGAAGCATTGGCACATCACGACGTTTTAATTTAGATAAATCATATTGCGCAACTGTTCCAGAACCACGGTCAATCTTTAATTCACGATAAAGTAGTTTGATAAAGGTCGATTTCCCGGCTCCTGATGGACCAACGATATAGGTAAATTCTCCCGGCTCAATTTCAAGCGAGATATTACGCAAAGCCGTTGTTCCATTAGAATATTTCTTGGAAACGTTGCTTAATTTTATAATACTCATAGTACCTTTCCTATGTTAGATTTTTCTTCCAAGTCCTAACAAACGTTAGGACTCGTCCGTAAAATCCATTTTTTTAATCACTATGGATGTTTTTAAATTCTGCTCTCAAAAAACAAGAAAACGGGCACACACGTACCTTTTCTTTTTTTCTAAAATAACAGAACTTTTAGCCCTACTGACAGCTTCATAGAATGAATCCATCAATTGAACTCTTATAATTATATCAAAATAAAAGTGCTTTAGGTGGCACTTTTATTTTATAACCTTTTCATTAATAACTTTAATGTTTCATAAACATTTCAAACATACGAAACTTTAATTTATAATCTACAAGTTCCAACGGAGATAGGCATTTATAAACCCGTCCAATTCTCCGTCCATCACATTTGAAATTTGTCCAGTTTCATAACCAGTACGCGTATCTTTAACTAATTGATAAGGCATGAATACGTATGAACGAATTTGACTTCCCCAAGAAATTTCTGATTGGTCGCCACGAAGTTCATCAACTTCAGCTTGCTTTTTATCCATTTCTAATTGATAGAGTTTCGATTTCAGCATAGCCATCGCTTTATCCCGGTTACCATATTGCGTTCTATCCATTGTAGATTGCACAACAATTCCCGTTGGGATGTGAGTCAAACGCACACCAGTAGAGACTTTATTGACATTTTGTCCACCAGCTCCACCTGAACGGAAAGTATCCATTTTAACATCGGCATCACGAACATCTACTTCAATAGAATCGTCCAACTCAGGCATCACATCAACTGAGGTAAATGAAGTATGACGACGATTGGCTGAATCAAAAGGTGAAATACGTACTAAACGATGTACTCCTTTTTCTCCTCGCAAAAAGCCATAAGCATTTCGGCCAACAAATCGAAGGGCAACTGATTTCAATCCGGCAACATCTCCGTCTTGATAGTCGAGAATTTCAACCTTAAATCCATGTGCTTCGCCCCAACGAGTGTACATCCGCATCAACATTGAGCCCCAGTCCTGCGACTCTGTTCCCCCAGAACCTGGGTGAATTTCAAGAACAGCATTCATATGGTCATAAGGTTGATTGAGCATAATTTCAAGCTCATAAGATTCAATTTTTTGACCGAGCGCAATTGTCATTTCCTCTAACTCAGCTTGCATCTCTTCGTCAGCTTCTTCTTGAAGCATTTCAAGCATCGTTTGCGCTTCCTCAAGCATATTATTCATCGCTTGATAATTGTCATACTTGGCTTTCAAAGCATTTGATTCATCAATCACTTTTTGAGCCGCTGCTTGATCATTCCAAAATTCAGGTTGGGCCATATCGTTTTCTAAAAGAGCTATTTCTTCTTCCAAACGCTCAAGATCTAATGATTCCCGAAAGCCATTAATCTTCTCAGCATATCCTTCAAGTAAATTTCTAATTTCTGATAATTCCATAGTAGCATTATACCATATTCACCACTTATAAGCCTAAAGTAAGCTATTCAATAGATAATGATTCATCAAAAATTTATTTATTAGATAGAACTTCTATCACATGCTATAATTTCATTATGACTAAAAAAAGACGCTTGGCTGTGATTTCTGATTTTCATATGGATTCTAATCATTTTTCTCAAGAAGAAATTGATATTTTTCTGTCTCTTTTAAAGGATTTAAAGATTACAGATTTACATTTTGCTGGTGATATTTCAAATGATTTTCACGGAATTTCCGAACCATTTTTCAAGCAAATAGAATTACTGACAGAGCTGTCAGTCACTTACAATCTTGGAAATCACGATGTGGTTGGTCTTTCTGAAGAAGAAATTTCTGTCAGTAATTTTCAAGTAAAAACTTTTGCTTCTACTGCTTTTGTCAGTTTCCACGGTTGGTATGATTATTCTTTCATGACTGGAAAAATTGATATAAAAAAAATCATAGCTTTTAAAAATTCATTTTATTTTGATAGAAAAATTCATCGTCAATTTGATGATATCAAGATAACAAATCTTGAATTACAGAAATTAGAAAAGTTACTGACAGAACTATCAGCAAATCCTAAGATTGATAAAATTATTGTCAGTACCCATTTCGTTCCTCATCAGCAATTTATCATTAATACTCGTTATGAAAAATTTGCCCGATTTAATGCCTACTTAGGTTCGCAACATTTTCATGAAACCTTTAAGAAATTTCCCAAAATCAGTGATGTTATTTTTGGTCATCTTCATCAAAGACGCTTGCCATTAACTTTTGATAAAGTCCTCTATCACGCTCATCCACTAGGCTATCCTTATGAATGGCAGATGATTAATCACTTTTTAGAAGAATATCCGCAGTATCAAATTGCCGAAAACTGGCATTTGCGCAAAAGATACAATGCGATTCGCAAAAGTTCCGATTGGTTAAAATTTCGTAAAGCCCATTTGCGGGAAGAATTTCAGTCTGCCTTGACAATTTTTGACTTGGATGACTAATATTTCTTGATAGTATAAAAACACAGTTCTACTACATAAAAATAAAAAAATCCGAACAATTATTAGTAATTTATTGCTTAAACTAAACATTTTTACTGTAAATTTCATTTAAAAAATGGTATATTAATAGATGAGAACTTTGAATTGAGAAAGAGAGAATAGCCTTGAAAATTCCGAAAGAAGGCGACTTCATCACGATTCAAAGCTATAAACATGATGGGAATCTTCATCGCACTTGGCGCGATACGATGGTTCTAAAAACAAATGAAAATTCAATTATTGGAGTAAACGATCACACATTAGTGACAGAATCTGACGACCGTCGTTGGGTGACACGCGAACCTGCCATTGTTTACTTCCACAAAAAGTTTTGGTTTAACATCATTGCTATGATTCGTGAGGAAGGCGTTAGCTACTACTGCAATCTAGCGAGCCCCTTCGTCCTCGATAACGAAGCGCTGAAATATATTGATTACGACCTTGACGTGAAGGTCTTCAAAGATGGAGAAAAAAAATTACTCGATGTTGAAGAATATGAACGCCACCGCCGCAAAATGCACTATCCAAAAGAAATTGATCATATTCTAAAAGAAAATGTCAAAATTCTTGTTGACTGGATTAACAATGAAAAAGGACCTTTTTCTAAAGAGTACGTCGAGATTTGGTACAATCGTTATCATCAGTTAAAAAAATAGTTACCGACTTTCTGTCAGTAACTTTTTTTTATTCTTGATTTTTAAGTTCTTCTTGTTCTCTAGCCTGTCTACGATACCCTAAACTGTAAAAACCAGCTACAAAAATTGATCCACCTAAGAGATTTCCAAGATAAACAAACAAGAAATTATGAGCAAAATCTAGCCAGCTCGCTCCATTTTCAAAAATTGCTGCAGGAATAACAAAAGCATTTGCAATACTATGTTGAAAACCAATCGCAACAAAAGCCATCACTGGAAACCAAACGGCCAATATTTTCCCTGCCACATCCTTTGCTCCGTAACACATCCACATAGCTAAACCAACGAACCAATTACAACCAATCCCTGATAGAAATTCTTGTGACCAACTCGCATTAATCTTTGCTTGAGCCAAACTCAAAAGTTCCGTCTTATAATCTCCTGTACCAGTCAATCCTACGAGATGTCCAAAGACGAAAGCGACAAAAATTGCTCCAATCACATTAAACAAAGTAATAATCAACCAATTTTTAAGCAAATCACTCAAACTTACCTTTTTAGCAAATAATGAAGTTGATACAGCTGTCATATTTGAAGTGATTAACTCACCACCTCCCAATAAGATAACAATTAAGCCAATTGGAAAGACACTTGCTCCGATTAAGCTCGCAAGACTTCCTAATTCCTCAGCAACGGAAGCTACTACTCTAATATAAAGTAAATAACCAAAGGAAATCATTGCTCCGCCAATAAAACCAAGCACAGCTTTTTCTAAAAATGGACGTTTAATTTTTTCCTGACCGTGGTGAATGGTCGCAGATAAAATTTCTGCCGGATTCATCATGATAATTTTTCTCCTGAAAGCGTATTTATAAAATAACTCATTCATTCTATCATAAATTTCTTATTAATGCTAAGAAATACTGTAAAATCAGGCTTATACGACATTTTGTTGTTCATTTTACAATTTAAAAGTCAAGCTATTCGCTATTTACTTCCTAATATATCATTCATAAAATCTGCAACTGAACGGCTAGTATTTTCCAATGCTTCAGTTGAATTATTATATAGAGCGTATAATTCACCCTTATTCAGTTTATTATCTTTCTTATTTAACTCTTCTTCTACCACCTCATCAATCGCCTTCTCTTTATCAGGTGACGATATAATTATATGGGTATTATTCGCAAAATTATCTAAACTTTTCTCATTTACTTCATTGTTTTTAGGATTCAATATTTTAGGTGTGACTGCTTTAGTGGCCAAGACTCCCAGCTCACTCCCCGGTTTTTTTAGATAATTAAAAGCGCCAAATGTCAATACACTTGCAAGACCAGCAAAAATAATAATTTTTTTCATAATTCTCCCCTAAATCTTAATTTATATATATTTATTTTACTATACTTAGTAAGTACTATTCTTACACTTTTGAAAGTAATCTATAAAATATCAATTTTCATAAAAAAAAAACTATCAATTATGATAGCTTTTTTATTTATTTTACCCCGTGATTAAATCGCGTCTTCTATAAGCTCCAAAGCCAAGTAAAATTAATAAGACAGATAAAATTAATATGAATAAAACGGTAGGAAGATTCATTTTCTCAACTGGCAATTTAGGAATATAGTTATAAATGCTTAAATTTTCAAGCCATTTTGGCAAAGATAATAATTTTCCAAGATAAGTCATAAAAAGTAAGAAAGCAAGATATACCCAAATTAATTCTGCCAAACGAGGCACAAGCCCAAGTAACAGACTAAGTATTGCTAAAACAAATATGACAGCAACAAGCCAAATCATGCCAGATTTCATAATTTCTAAGAAGCTCAAAGCATTTTTATTACCCAACTGTTCAATAAATATTCCAAAAAGCGCTAAAAACTGAGCTAAAATTACTGACAGAATAGCTGTCAGTAAATAAGTGGAATACACTTTTAGTCGTGAAAGTGGTAAAGCATAAAGAGCTTCCAGACGATTTTTTCTTTCCTCGCTCACCATTTTTGTCAGTAAAATTACACCAAACGCTGCGATTAAGATTGACAATATCGAAAACAGAGTGACCATGAAGTTTCCTCTAATCGCACTCGCTGCCGTTTCATTCCCAACAAAAAGCTCCTTAACGGTTTTATTACTTGAAATAAATTGGTCCATTTGTCCAAACATTGAACCATAAACTAAGCCCAGAACAAAACTTGCCAAAAGCCAACCGATAATCATCTTTTTTTCAAGATTCAAAACGAGACCAGGAAATCCGAAATGTCCCTTTTTCCCATGAAGTCGCGCCTTTCTTTCGGGAAAATACCCCACTCCCACATCTCTTTTAAGCTCTAGGATATAGGATATTCCTAAAAGTAGAAAAGCTAAGAGAAAAGTCAAAAAGACAGCTAACCAATTTTCATGACCTTTAACATAAGGAAAAGCTAGATAAGACCAAGACAGAGGATTGAACCAACCTATGGAAAGATTTGTTACATCTGTTAGCATTCGAACAATATATAACAAACCCAGTAAACCGAATGTCATCCCTTTAGTTGTACTTGCTTCAGAGAAAATTTGACCGAAAAGTAAAGCAAACATTCCCCAAAGGAAACCCTGAGCACTTGTTGTGAAAGCAAATAGAAAATTACTTTCTAAATGATCCAAGCCAGCCACGTTTTGGGCCTCTATTGAAAGAGCTAATAAGATAGCCATTATTAAATGTAAGAGCAAAAGTTCCATGACTAAAGCAGTCGTATTTGCCAATTTTCCAATAGAGTAAGACCGAAAAAGTTCTGTAATCCCATCATCTTCTTCTTTTCTGCTTCGATTAACAACATAAATAATCGAAATGGTAGCGAAAGTCAGCCCCGTAATTAAAGTCATGGTTTGACCAAAAATCGGCCCCAGACTATAATTAGTTGGATTATTTATTGGAGTTGGTCCAAATAATCCGACCATTGCTGGATTTTTGACAAACATTGTATAAAGAGTACTAGCCGTCGCCGGATTCGAGGCAACTTCCATTTTCCCTGCCCCTGAAGCAGCAAAAGCAAGCATTCCTAAAATCCAGAAAGCTAACTTAAACCAATCCCTTTTTATTAAAGTCTTAAATAAAACTCCTGTATTATAAAGTGGTTGTTTCATAGTAAGCCCCCTATTGATAATGTCGCATAAACAGATCTTCAAGTGTTGGTGGTGTGGCTTCTAGCTTCTTTACCCCATAAAGTAAGAGTGTTTTTAAAATTTCATCTATTGCATCTGAATCGGCTTGAAATGTCGCTTCATTCTCTTTAATTTGTAAATCATGAACAGAAGATAATTCTTTTAAGCCAACAGCTTCTTGTTCCGTTTCAACTTTATACTGATATCTGGTCAAATGTCGCAAGTCATCAAGTGTGCCTGTTTCAACAATCTCTCCTTTTCGGATCACCGCTACCCTATCAGCTAATTTTTCAACTTCTGATAAAATATGACTTGATAAAATAATTGCTTTGCCAGCAGCTTTTAGTCCTTTTACTTCTTCTTGAAAAACGGCTTCCATAAGTGGATCCAAACCACTCGTTGGCTCATCAAAAATATAGAGCTCAGCCTCAGTTGCTAAAGCAGCAATGAGCGCAATCTTTTGTCGATTTCCTTTAGAATAAGAGCGAACTTTTTTCTTAGGATTTAAATCAAACTTTTTAATTAATTGGTCTCGTTTTTCTTGATTGATTGCTCCATGAAGTTTTAAAAATAAATCAATCGTTTCTCCGCCAGATAAATTTGGCCAAAGGTAAACATCCCCTGGAACATAAGCAATTTTTTTATGAATCTCAATTGAATCTTGCCAGACATCCTTACCAAAAATTTGAACTTTTCCTTGGGTCGCTCGAATGATTCAAGCAAAATTCTAATTGTTGTTGATTTCCCAGCACCATTAGGGCCAATATAGCCAAGAACTTCTCCAGCATTTACCTCAAAAGAAACATCTTTTAAGGCTTGAAATTGACCAAAGTTTTTTTGAAGCCCTTTTACCTCAACTAGCTTATCCATCTTTCTTCCTCCTGAATTTTATCCTCTATTATCATAAAATGTACTGAATCATTACTTATAGTTCATATTGTACGCTTACATTTGAAATAGTTCAAGAAAAAAGCTATAATTTTTGATAGTAAATACCCAATCCAATCAAGTTGAAAGGAACTTTTATGAATCAAACAGAAAAAAAGAAAAAAGCGATTCTAGAAACCACTTTTCACTTATTAAACCAAAAAACAATTAGAGAAATTACCGTTGACGAAATTGCCCACAAAGCAGACGTTTCAAAAGTGACACTCTTTAAATATTTTCATAGCAAAAATCAATTGATTAACCAGGTTATTAGGCAAAATCTCAATCAATTGTCTATGGAAATTAAAACTCTTATTGAAAGTAATTTAGATTTTAATCAGACTTATCAAGCAATTCTTCAATTAAAAATTCAGCAACTTGAACATTATCAGCCGATTTTTTCAGAAAACATGATGACTCAATATACAAATAGTCCTGAATTACTAGATGATGATGCCCTTTCTTTACAGAAGCAGATTTATCTATTACTTTTTCAAAAAGGCCAGGCGGAAGGAAAAATTTCTAGTGATTATAGCCAAGAAGATTTTCTTCTGATTTTAAGTATTTTCAATTCAGGAATGAAAGGTTTATCAATGAATTTACTTATAGAAAAAGCTGAAATCGTTTCTCGTTTTTTCCTCAATGGGTGGAAATAAGACAAAGTATAAAAAAACTAGCAAGAATATCTAGCTAGTTTTTTTAATTCTCAATTTTTCTTAACTCATTAGCTTGTTCAACAAGTTTTCTAAGTCGGTGATTTACTCCAGACTTCCCTAAAGGGGGTTCAAGCAACTCTCCCAACTCTTTAATTGTTGCTTCAGGATTTTCTAGACGTACACGAGCAATTTCCTTTAAATTCTCTGGAAGTTGTTCTAATTCTTTTCTCTCATTAAGAAATTGAATAGCATTAATTGCTTCTTGAGCCGCCATAACTGATTTAGCAATATTAGCATTTTCAAAATTGGACTGCCGATTAGCTAAACCACGCATTTCACGCATAATCTTCGCCTCTTCAAATTTCAATCTTGCTTTCATCGCTCCAATTAAAGTCAAGAAATCCATTATTTCTTCAGCTTTTGATAAATAGAGTATCCAGCGATTTTTCCTTTCAATAACGCGCGCATTTAAACCAAAATCTCGAAAAATTTCTTGTAAATCTTCCGCATGTTCCTGATATACACTAGCAATTGATAACTGATACTCACCTTTTTCAGGATTATGGAGAGAGCCTGCCGATAAAAAAGCACCTCGTAAATAGTCCTTTTTGATAAATTCATCATTTTTAACAAATTCTGGCACACCATTATCCAACATCAACGAATCTGCTAAACTTAATTCATCTAATAATTCACTCGCACCCTCAGTTATAAAAACCGTATAAACCCGATTTTTAGAGAGCGTAGTCTTTTGATGAACACGAATTTCAGCATGAACATCGTAGAGTTCTCTTAACATTTGATAAATATATTTAGCAGTTCCAGCATTTTCAGTCGTAATCGATAAAGTTAATCCATTAAAAATACCCACAGAGCCATTCATTCTGACAAGTGCCAAAAGTGCTCCAGTTGTTGCTAAATTACTTGTTAATTCTTTTTTTACATCACTTGTGAAACTCATAATTCTTTCTATACAGGACAGGATATTTTTTCCTGCTCTATTCTTTCTGTCAGACTTTTTTTATAAAAATTTACTGACAAACATTCTGTCAGTAAATTATTTTAATGTCTAAACTCTTGCCTTTGTGAAATTGCGACAATTTCTTTAGCAACAGCTTCACCATTATGAAAGGCTCCGCCGTCACGAAGTTCAAGGAAGTTATTAGAGATAACGTTGACCTTTTCTGATTTTAATGCCTCAAAATCATGGTCAACTTGAACCAGATATTCATCAAATTTATTCGTATTCATGTATTCTTCAGGAACTTCTTGAATATTCACTAAGACAGTATCAATCACTTTTGTCCCAATATGTTCATTTAATACTCGAACATGGTCAGCATCTGAAAAATGTTCTGTTTCCCCACGCTGAGTCATGATATTACAAACATAGACGATTTTAGCCGAGGTTTTCCAAAGAGCCTCGCAGATTTCTGGAATAACGATATTAGGTAAAATCGAAGTAAAAAGTGAGCCAGGTCCCAAGACAATGGTATCTGCTTCCAGAATTGATTTCACTACATTTTTGGACGCAACTGGACTATCACCACTAGCTGTTTGAGTTAAATAAACATGGTCAATCAATCCCTTATAGCTAGCAATATGACTTTCACCTAAGACCTCATGACCATCCTTAAAAACAGCATGTAAGGTCAACGCGGCATCAGACGAAGGATAAATTTTCCCTTCCACATGAAAAAATTGAGCTAATGTTTGAATTGCACGATAAGTTGAACCCTGCATTTCAGAAACTGCTGCAATAATTAGATTACCCAGAGGATGACCAGCTAATTCACCATCAGATTTATCAAAACGATATTGTAAAATATCAGCATAAAACTTGGGCATATCTGACATGGCAATCAATACATTACGCAAATCACCTGGCGGTGCAATATTCACCGCTGAACGAATTCGCCCAGAAGACCCACCATCGTCTGCCACAGTTACAATAGCCGTTAAATCAATTTTTTCTTTACGAAGTGCTTTTAAGACAACTGGAATTCCAGTTCCTCCACCAATAACTACAACTTTTGGATTGCTCATGAACGATTTACCGTTTCCTTTCTACGGTCTTTATCTCTATGACTGACATTGAGATGCCATTTATCCTTCAAAGCCGCAGAGACTCTTTCAGCAAAAGCAACCGACCGGTGTTGACCACCCGTACAACCAAAAGCGATTGTTAAAACTGATTTACCTTCTTTTTTATAAGCTGGAAGAATTGGAACTAACATTTTCATCAAATTTTCATAAAATTCTTCCGACTGTGGATGTTCCATAACATAGTCATAAACTTCTTTATCTGTTCCGTTTTTATCACGTAATTCAGCAATATAATGCGGATTTGGCAAGAAACGGACGTCAAAGACTAAATCGGCATCTAAAGGCAAGCCATACTTAAATCCAAATGACATAACTTCAATTCTAAATGTAGATTCCGTACTAGAAGCAAATTTTTGTAAAATTCTTGCTCGAAGATTTCTTGGAGTCAATTCGCTTGTATCAATAACCACTTCTGAAAGATTTTTTAAATCAGCTAATATTTCACGTTCTTTAGTAATTCCATCAAGCGTTCTACCATCAATAGCAAGAGGATGACTTCTTCTAGTTTCCTTATATCTTGAAACCAATTCAGTATCATTTGCATCTAAAAATAAAAGTTTGAAATTAACAGACCCGTTATCCGTCAATTCAGTCACAATACTTTGAATATCTTCAAAGAAAGCGCGTGAACGCATATCGACAACCAAGGCAACTTTATCAATCTTATTATCTGGTGTATTCAAAAGGCCCACAAATTTTTCAATTAAATTTGGTGGCATATTATCTACCGTGAAATAACCCATGTCCTCAAAGGATTGAATGGCAACCGTTTTACCTGCCCCAGACATCCCTGTAATAATCACAATATTGAGTTTATTCTCCATTTCTCTCCTCCATTTTCATCTTACTCTTTTAAATTTTTTCTTCAATAAATCTTACTACTTCAATTTTTAATAATAGGTATCAGAGCATTGGTGCAATTAAACGAGCTAAACCTTCTTTAAAACGAACTAACTTAGAACGTTCTTCATAACGCTCTAAAGTTAATGGACGACTCAATTTCAAATCCTTCATAAAATCATTTCGTAATTTTTGAGAAATGTCATAATCATAGATAACAACATTAGCTTCAAAACATAATTGCAAACTTCGATAATCTAAATTAGCTGACCCAACTGAGGCATACTCTCCATCAATAATCAATGTTTTAGAGTGAACAAATCCATTTTCGTAAGTATAAACTTTCGCGCCATATTTAACTAAATCAGCAGCATGGAAATAAGTCGCCCAATAAACCAGTGGATGGTCCGGCTTATTTGGAATCAATAATTTAACCTGTACACCCGATAACAATGCTAATTTTATAGATTCATGTAAAGCATCAGACGGAATATAATAAGGAGTTTGAATGATAATTTCTCGCTCTGCACCTGAAATCATCTTCATGTAAGTTAATTTGATTTGCTCCTTGTCCTCATCTGGTCCCGAAGTCACAAGTTGAGTCGCTACATGACCTTCAACAATCGAATCTGGGAAATAAGGCTCTCCCTCGGTCACTTCAAAATGATGTTGAGAATTCCAGTCTAAAATAAAACGATGTTGTAGACTATAAACAATATCACCAGTCAAACGTAAATGATTGTCACGCCAATAGCCAAATTTCTTTGTAATTGAAGCATATTCATCACCAACATTAAATCCACCCGTGTATCCAATAATTCCATCAATAACTACAATTTTACGGTGTAAACGATAGTTTGTTCGTGGATTAACTAAAGGCATAATTAATGGAAAAAATTGCGCTACATGCCCACCAGCCTCCTGAAGTTCTTTAAAATTAGACATTTTTGTTTTATTTGAACCCCAAGCGTCAATTAAAAGTTTAACTTCGACTCCTCGTTTTGCAGCTGCAAGTAAAGCATCATAGATTTCATGACCCATTCGATCCATCCGAAAAATATAATATTCCATATGAACATGATGTTTTGCTTTATTAATATCCTCAATCAGAGCATTAAATTTCTGACGTCCATCATTGAAGATTTTCACACCAGTATTTGTTGAAATAATTGATTTTTCTTCAACATAAAGCATATGAATCAACTGACCAATTACATGATTTTGTCTCATTTTTTTAATAAATAATCGATCTGTGTAAGATTTTTCAGCATGTTCTAATTGTTTTTCAAAACCCAACTGAAACCTTTTTCGGTCTTTAAAAATACGATAATGCGAAATGCCACGTCCAATGAGTAAATATAAAATAAAGCCTATGATAGGCAGTAAATTAACTACAAAGAGCCATGACCAAGTTGCCGCTGTTGATTTTCTTTCCCTAAAAATAATGACAAAGGATAATATAACATTAAGGAAAAAAAGCGCCAGCTCAAAAAGTGCAATAAAACTCAAAATAATCTCTCCCAATCCCCCAGTTTACTTCCTCTATTATATCAAAAAAAGCGGTATTAAACCGCTCTTATTATTCTCATTCATTTTTATTTTGCTTTTTTCAATGCACCAAATAATAGGCCTGAAACAATTGCGCCAATCAAGATGAACAAGAGATAAAGTAAAGGATTGTTTGTCAAAGCGAGAACGAAGACTCCACCATGTGGTGCCATCAATTTAATGTTTGCCATACCAGTCAAACCACCGGCTACTGCTGCTCCAATCATAAATGATGGAATTGCGCGTGCGGGGTCAGATGCACCAAACGGAATTGACCCTTCAGTGATGAATGAAAGCCCCATAACGATATTTGTCAAACCAGCATTGCGTTCTTCTTTAGTAAATTTATTTTTAAACAAGATAACAGCGACTGTAGTTGCGAGTGGTGGAACCATCCCACCAGCCATAACGGCAGCCATTGTTACTGAACCACCAGTTGAAACTGTTGCTGCTAAAGTACCAGTTGCAAAGATATAAGCAGCTTTATTAATTGGACCCCCAAGGTCAATAGCCATCATTCCACCAACAACTAAACCAAGTACAAGAGCAGATGCTCCTGATAGACTCGCTAAGAAGTTAGAAAGACCCGTATTAATTGCTGCCATTGGGATATTGACAAAGAGCATTAGGAAACCTGTAATAAATGTTCCAACTAATGGATAAATCAAGATAGCTTTAATTCCATCAAGTGAACGAGGAAGTTTTGCAAAAGCTTTACGTAAAAGGATAATGACACCACCGGCAAGGAAACCACCAACTAGGGCTCCTAAGAAACCAGACGGAATCATTTTAGCAGGATCTAAATGACCAAATGCAAGACCAGAAGATGCCATAGAACCAGCGACAAAACCAGCAACTAAACCAGGTTTATCAGCAATAGAGTTGGCAATGAAACCAGCTAGAACAGGTAACATAAAGGCAAAAGCTGCACCACCAACATTTTTAAAGTAAGCTGCTAAAGGATGATAAACTCCTAGATTAGCCAATTGACTTTGAGGAACTCCCATTGCTTGGTCAATCAAGAAAGCAAGAGCAATAAGTATCCCACCACCAACAACGAATGGAAGCATTGCAGAAACCCCACCCATTAAGTGTTTATAGAATGCTTTTCCTAATCCACCAGATGCTTCTTCTTTTACTTCATCAGATCCGTCTGCTTCATAAATTGGCGCTTTACCTGACAGTGCACGATTAATTAATTCTTCCGTATCTCGGATGGCATGTGCAACTGGAACTTGAACCATTTCTTTACCAGCAAAACGATTCATTTCAACTTTCTTATCCGCAGCCACAATAACAGCATCTGCTTTTTGGATATCAGCTGCACTTAATTTATTATCAATTCCACGCGCACCATTGGTTTCAACTTTAATTCCAACGCCCATTTCCAAGGCTTGTTTTTTAAGCGCTTCTTCAGCCATATAAGTATGAGCAATACCCGTTGTACAAGCCGTTACAGCTACAATATAATGTTCAGCATTTTCAACAGTCTTAATTTCTTCTTGTTTTTCAGAAAAAAGCTGAATGACCTCTCTTGGATACTCAACTTTTCTCAAACGATCTTGGAAACCGTCTTTAAGAAGATAAGTTGAAAGTTGTGCTAAAGCTTCCAAGTGAGTATCATTAGCACCGTCTGGTGCTGCTATCATGAAGAAAAGATTGACAGGTTGTCCATCTAATGCGGCGTAGTCAACACCAACTTTTGATTTTGCAAAGAGAACGACTGGCTCATTGACCGCTGTATTTTTACTGTGAGGCATTGCAATTCCGTCGCCAAGTCCGGTTGAAGTCTGTGCCTCACGGGCCATAATTCCTGCTTTAAAAGTTGCGAAATCATTGACATAACCTTCAGAAACTAATTTATTGACCATTTCATCAATAACGGCTTCTTTGCTAGTTGCTTGGAGGTCAAGAATCATAACCTCTGTTTTAAGTAAATCTTTTATTTCCATCATTTCACCTCTGAAATATTAACTTTTTTATAAATTTCTTCCAAAAATGCTCGGCTTGGCATATCATCTGAGAATGCCTTTGAAGTTCCACAAGCGATTGCTTGTCTAAATGCTAATAGCGGGTCTTTAGACTGGCTATATTCAGCTAAAAATCCTGCAACCGTCGAATCACCAGCACCAATAGAATTTTTTAACTCTCCTTTAATCCCTTGAGCAAAATAAACTTTCTCATTTGTAAAGAGGAGTGCTCCATCACCAGCCATTGATACGATAACATTTTGAGCACCCATTTCTAAAAGTTTTTGACCATAAGGAATGATTTGCTCATTATTTTTGAAGCTTGTTTCAAAGATTGCTTCTAGTTCTTCTCGGTTTGGTTTAATGAGTAGGGGATGAGCAGGAAGCGAATCAAGTAATTTTTGACCATCAACATCCATGACAAAAGTTGCTTTTTGCTTTTGGACTTTATCAATCAAACGCTCATAGAAATCTTCACCAAGACTTTTAGGGATTGTACCTGCAAAGACAACGATATCATCTTCTTTCAAATGATCAAATTTTTCAAGAAAATGATTAATTTCACTTTCTTGAAGTTTTGGTCCAGCCGCATCAAGACTTGTTTCGTTTTCCTGACTTTTCAGCTTGACATTAATTCTTGTCAAATCTTCTATTTCTGTGAAATCCGAATCAATCTGATTCTCATTTAAGAAATCTTTAATATATTGACCAGAAAATCCACCTAGAAAGCCTAGTGCCTTGCTTTTGGCACCTACAAGACTTAGCATGCGACTTTCCATAATTCCTTTACCACCTGCTGAAATCTGTGTTTTCCCTGTTCGGTTCACCTCACCAAGTGCTAACTCTTCATAATTCATGAAGTAGTCAAGTGCTGGGTTGAGTGTTACTGTATAAATCATAATTCTCCTTTATGTAAGACGTAGGTTTGCAAATACTAACTTTTAGTGAAATTTTTTTCACACGATTCATTTAAAAACAAACGCTAATTGTTCTCGGTAATTAATTCAACTTCTTCAGAATTAGCAAATTTGACAAAACTCATTTGTCCTAATTTAGAAGAGTCGGCTAATATGAAAGCATTCTGGCTTTGTTTGACTGCTAGTCCTTTTATTGCTGCTTCTTCATGGTCTGGCGTCATTGCTCCGTGTTCATTGTCAAAGCCGTTAGCTCCAACAAAAGCACTATTGAATTGATAAGCAGAAAGTTGTTCTAAAGCCTGACTCCCAATTATTGCATCTGTCACCTTTTTCACTCGTCCACCGAGCAGATAGACGATTAATCGGTCATCTGTTAATTTCGCCAAATGACTGACAGAGTTGGTTACAATCGTTAAATAAAGATGAGATTGATTGATAAGTTCAGCTAAGATACCAGTTGTAGTCCCAGCATCTAAAAAAATAATATCCCCATCTTTAATTTTCGATAATGCTTTTTGAGCGATTTCTTCTTTTTCTTGAATGTTTTTGGAAGTTTTTTCGGAAATACTTAATTCTTCCGATAAGTCTTGTGTAAGTTCTGCACCACCATGAACTCGTCTTAAAGATTTTTCTTTTTCCAATTCATTCAAATCTCGCCTAAGCGTCGATATAGAGCAATCCATTAACGTAAGAAGTTCTTCAATCGTTGCTCTTCTTTTTAATTTTAGATAGTCAACAATCCGTCTTTTTCTTTCATTTGCTAACATTTCCATCTCCTGAATTCGTTTACAAAAATCATTATAACACCTTTATCTTTCAAAATCAATCATTAACTATCATTTTCTTCCAAAAAAAACTCAAAAATAAAAAACTATCTAATAATAGTTTTTATTTAAAGTGTTCAAGTAATTGATGAGCGCTTTCCAAATAGTAGTCAACAGCAACTTTTAGAGTTTCATCTTGAACAACCATATCAGCAAAATGAAGTCCAGAGGCCCCTTGTTCATTTGAACCTATAAAAGCAAAGACACTTGGAGCTTGCTTTTGATAATTAGCAAAGTCTTCCCCCGCACTTGATGGCTCTGGATATACCACTTTATCATGCCATTGCTCGGTTCTTTTCCTGATAACATCTGTCAACTCGAAATCGTTGAACGTGAGGTCCGCTTCCATTAACCATTTAATCTCTAGTTCAACATCATAAGCTTTTGCAGTGGCCTCGATAATTTGACTGAATCTTCTCTTTGTTAAAGAACGTACTTCATTGTCAAAAGTTCTTATTGTCCCTTCTAAACGAGCATTGTTTGGTAGAACATTCCAAGTATTTCCGGCTTCAATGTGTGTGACAGATACAACAGCAGCTCTCAGTGGTGAAATATTTCTAGAAACAATCTGTTGTAGATTTTGAACAATTGCAGCACTAGCTAAAATCAAATCTTGACCTTCTTGCGGATATGCCGCATGACTTCCTTGACCTTTTATTAAAATTTCAAAACGTTCAACGGCTGCCATTACTCCACCCTCACGTAAGCCAATTACCCCAGCTGACAAAGTAGGCATATTATGGTAGCCAATAAAAGCTTGAACATCTGAAACTAATCCTGTTTTTAGAATTTCTTTGGCTCCTTCGCCAATTTCTTCGGCAGGTTGAAATATAAGTTTGATTGTCCCACTAAACTGACTTTCCTTCTCTTTTAGAATTTTAGCAGCTCCTAAAAGACTAGTCATATGTAAGTCATGACCACAAGCATGCATTGCTCCTTTGTTTACAGAGGAAAATTCTAATCCTGTTTCTTCTAGAATGGGCAAGGCGTCAATATCTGCTCTTAGCGCTATAATCGGTTTTCCTGAGCCAATTTTTGCAACAAGTCCTGTTTTAAGATGACTATCCATTATTTCAATTTGCCAATCTGCTAATTTTTGACGAATAAATTTTGTCGTTTCAACTTCTTTTTCTGATATTTCGGGATGAGCATGAAGATAATGTCTAATTTCAATAAGCTCTTGGTATAAATTTTCTTCGATCATAAGAATAATTGTACCAAAAATAGCGAAGGTTGCTCCTTCGCTATTTCTTGTGACTTCATTTAATTTTTAAATCAGACCCGCATCTTCTAGAAGTTCTTCAATATATGTTCCTTTGATTTTCTTAAGTCCAACTTTGAGCGCTTGTTTTTTAATAAATGAGAGCTCTAAATCTTCTAATTTTTGCTTATCTGATAGATAGTAGGCTGAACTTGCTAAAGTTCGTAAATCATAAGCCGAAGCATAGACTTCCGGAACACCGCGATCAACATTTAATAATTGATAAACAGCTTCCATCGCAGTTCTGACCGAATACTCGGTTGTAAAGACTGTATCACGCTCAGTTTCCGCAAAATTTCCTAAAAATGCTAAATTCACTGATTGTTCAGGCACTACAAGAGGCCGATCTCCAGGTTCACGAAGCATGAAATAAGAAGTAATGAAAGGCATATATACTGGGATTGTATTAGTATTTTCTTTAACAAATGCTTCAATTTCTTCTTCTGGCATTCCTAAATGATAAAGTAATTCTTGAGTAATTTCTTCACCTGTACAATCTTCAATTGGTTTTTTGATATAGTTCCCAGGTGTATTTGAAAGAAGACCATAAACCCAAGTTACTGTTTCTTGGTCATTTTGTTCTTTAAAATGAGGTTGGCGGTGAGTTGTAAATGAAAGGAGCCAATTTGAATCTTTAACAGTAATAATTCCTCCTGTGACAACTTTTCCTGAACGCAATTGACGATGTGTTAATTTTTCAAAATAAGGTTGTATCTTTAAATTTTTCCAAGTAACAGTTGCTGATACAACCCAAGCTTCTTTTGGAATGTCCTTACAAAAAACATCTGGATGTCCAAATTCTTCTGATTGTTTAGCTAAATTTTGCCAAAGTTTCCAAGAGCCACCAAGTTCACTAGTTTTCGGAGCGGCTTGTGTTGGTGAACCTTGAGTTGAACTTTCTGTAATTGAACCATTTGTGACAAAAACTAAGTCATTTTCTGTCAGTTCTTTTATTTCTTTGTCAGCAAATACAATAGCTTTTGCTACCTTTTTGCCATTTGAAAAGTCAACTTCAACATTTTCAACCTGTGCTCCATATTTAAAATCAACTCCATGATCTTTTAAGTATGAAATTAATGGTTTTACTAGCGATTCATATTGATTATATTTTGTAAATTTTAGGGCAGAAAAATCAGGTAACCCCTCAATATGGTGGATGAAACGCATAATGTAACGACGCATTTCAATAGCTGAATGCCATTTTTCAAAAGCAAACATTGAACACCAATAAAGCCAAAAATTTGATTTGAAGAACTCATCAGTAAAGCAATCTTCTATTGTTTTACCTACAAGTAGTTCTTCTTTAGTCATGAATAATTTGATTATTTCTTCTTGAGCTTTTGGACTTAGGGTAAATTTTCCATCATCATCAACCCGTTCACCACGATTATGGATAATACGACAGTTAGATGAATTTGGGTCATCCCGGTCAATTCGATAAAATTCATCTAAAACAGATGCATTGTCCACTTCTAATGACGGAATTGTTCGGAATAAGTCCCAAAGACATTCAAAATGGTTTTCCATTTCACGTCCACCACGAACAACGAAACCATCATGTGGAATAAAGGAACCGTCAAGAGAACCTCCCGACAACGGTAACTCTTCTAAAATATGAATACGGCCCCCTGACATTTGACCGTCACGAATTAAAAATACTGCTGTTGCAAGCCCTGCAAGGCCTGCCCCAATAATATAAGCTGATTTTTGATCAACATTTTCTGGTTTTCTTGGGTGAACGAAAGCTTCATAATTTCCATTTGTATAACGCATAATAATTAACCTCCTCTAATCTAAACAACATTAGTTTGACTAAATTTTTTAGTCTCTTTACTTCTAATTCTCCTCCAATCTCTTACTAATTTCATCATAGTACAAGAAGAAAATGATTGCAAGAATCTGAAATAGTTTTTAGACAACATGTCTATTTTGTCCAATTTTATAAAAAAAAGCACTGAAAAAAGAATCAGTGCTTTTATAAATTATTATTTGCTTTCTTCAAAGTCACCATCAAATGTATTATCATCTTTTGGAGCTTCTTGAGCATCAGTTGCTTGTCCAGCCTCACCTTGAGCTGCATTTGCTTGTTCATAAAGTTTTACAGCGAGGTTTTGAGCGATTTCAGAAAGTGCTTCTGATTTAGCTTTGATATCATCAATATCTTCACCTTCAAGCGCTTTTTTGAGTTCTTCTTTAGCTTCTTCAGCTTTTTTAACTTCAGCTTCTTCTACTTTTCCTTCAAGGTCTTTCAAAGTTTTTTCAGTTTGGAAAACTAAAGCATCAGCTTCATTACGTGTATCAACTTCTTCTTTACGTTTTGCATCAGCGTCAGCATTTGCTTCAGCATCTTTCATCATTTTATCAATTTCTTCATCAGAAAGACCTGAGTTTGATTTGATAACGATTGTTTGTTCTTTTTGTGTACCAAGGTCTTTAGCTTTAACAGAAACAATACCATTTTTATCAATATCAAATGTTACTTCGATTTGTGGAATACCACGTGGTGCTGCAGGGATATCTGTTAATTGGAAACGACCCAAAGTTTTGTTATCAGCTGCCATTGGACGTTCACCTTGAAGGACATGAATATCTACAGCGGGTTGATTATCAGCAGCAGTTGAGAAGACTTGTGATTTAGAAGTTGGGATAGTTGTGTTACGATCAATCAATTTTGTGAAGACACCACCCATTGTTTCAATACCAAGTGAAAGTGGAGTAACGTCAAGGAGAACAACATCTTTAACGTCACCAGTAATCACACCACCTTGAATTGCTGCACCCATAGCAACAACTTCATCAGGGTTTACTGATTTATTTGGTTCTTTGTTTGTTTCGTGACGAACAAGTTCAACAACAGCAGGGATACGAGTTGAACCACCAACCAAGAGAACTTCGTCAATATCAGAAGTTGACAAGCCAGCATCAGAAAGGGCTTGGCGAACTGGTTGACGTGTCGCTTCAACAAGATCATGTGTCAATTCATCAAATTTAGCACGAGTCAAAGCCATTTCCAAGTGAAGAGGGCCAGCAGCACCGGCTGTGATGAATGGCAAGCTGATTTGAGTAGTTGTTACACCTGAAAGGTCTTTTTTCGCTTTTTCAGCGGCATCTTTCAAACGTTGCAAAGCCATTTTATCTTGGGCAAGGTCAATTCCGTTTTCTTTCTTGAATTCGGCAACCATCCAGTCAATGATTTTTTGGTCAAAATCATCACCACCGAGTTTGTTGTTACCAGCAGTTGCAAGAACATCAAAGACACCATCACCAAGTTCAAGAATTGAAACGTCGAATGTACCACCACCAAGGTCAAATACAAGAATCTTTTCATCTTTATCTGTTTTATCAAGACCATAAGCAAGAGCTGCTGCTGTTGGTTCGTTAACGATACGTTCTACTTCAAGACCAGCAATTTTACCAGCATCTTTAGTTGCTTGACGTTGAGCATCATTGAAGTATGCAGGTACAGTGATAACTGCTTTTTCTACTTTTTCTCCAAGATAAGCTTCTGCTGTAGCTTTCAAGTTTTGAAGAATCATTGCTGAAATTTCTTGTGGTGTGTATTCTTTACCATTTGCAGAAACTTTTTCAGATGTTCCCATTTTTGATTTAATAGAAATAATTGTTTCTGGGTTAGTTACTGCTTGACGTTTTGCAGCATCACCGACAATGATTTCACCATTTTTGAAAGCTACAACTGAAGGTGTTGTACGATTTCCTTCTGGATTTGGAATAATTTTTGATTCAGTTCCTTCAAGAACTGCTACTGCTGAGTTTGTTGTACCAAGGTCAATACCGATAATTTTAGACATATTATTAAATCTCCTTTATTTCTTATTACTTATGAATAGTTTAAAGACATTGCGGTCAATTTATTTTTTAATTTACTGTGCTACGACAACCATTGCTGGACGAAGTAAACGTTCGTGAAGTTGGTAACCTTTTTGGAAAACTTGCACGATGCTGTCAGCTGGATGTTCATCATCAGCTGGGACAGTTTGAACAGCCATGTGAAGATTATGGTCGAAACTTTCATAAGAAACTTCTTCAACGCCTTCTTCTTTAAGCGCTGAAATCAAGCTTTCTTGGACCATTTCAAGGCCTTTTTTAACATCATCCGTTAATCCTTCAACAGCAAGTGCACGTTCAAGATTATCTAGTGAAGATAAGATTTTTTTTGCTAAATCTTGTGAACGATATTTGATAAGTTGCAAACGTTCTTCATTTCCACGACGTTGTACGTTTTGCATTTCTGCAGAAACGCGAAGGAATTTATTTTCCCACTCAGTCGCTAACTTTTGTGCTTCATCAAGTTCGTTGATTTCTTCTTCAACAATATCCTCAAGTGCTTCCTCTGTTAACTCCTCAGTCACTTCTTCATCAACTTTTTCATTTTTGATTTCTTCTTTAGTTTCTTCGGACATAGGCCCTCCTTTTTTAAATAACTTTTTTATCATTTACTAATTTCATAATGGTTACCATCAAGATAACGATAATAGTCACTCAGCTTCATAGTTAAAACTTTAGCAACTAAGTCAAGAACTGATAACGTCCTTTGATAATCCATTTCTACAGGTCCAACGACTGTTAGAGTACCAAAACCGCGATATGGAATAACAAATTTTTGCGAAATAATCGTTAAATTTTTCATGTATTTTTCGTCATTGTCAAATTTAACGGCACGCATTTCGTCGTTATTAGTGATTTCGCGAATTTCATGAAGCATCCGTTCATCATCGCTAAAGAGTTTATATAATTCTGCAAGATTGTCAGTTGCATAATCAAAGATATTTTTACGCCCAGCGACGGTCAGCCGTTCTTTGAACAAATCATCAAAAATTGATTCAAAGAGTTGGAGAACTTCACTCGTAACTTTGAAATAACGCTGAACAATCTGTGGAATCTCTGTTCGTAAAGTATAGTGAATATCAATCACTTTTTTACCAACCAGACGTTCTTTAACTAGATTACTAAAGACTGCTAAATCAGCTTCGGTCATCGATTTTGGAAGAATAAATTGATTTGTTCTTACTTCACCAGTCCCTAATGTTATAACTGAAAGTACTGAATGACTATCCAGCATGACCATTTCAAATGAAACTAATTGTTGGTCACGTTGGGGAGCATTAAGAACAAAGCTTGTCAAACCAGTGAGTTCTGATAAACTTTTAGCTGCTGTTTTAAACAGGTCAGATAGGCGATAAAAATCACCATCAAAAGCTTTCATCACTTTAAATAAGTCATTTTGACTAAATTCATCTAACTGGATGACATTTTCTACAAAATACTTATAACCTGAAACACTTGGAACACGTCCACTTGAGGTGTGTTCTTTTTGAATCAGGCCTAGTTTTTCCAAAACTTTCATGTCGTTTCGGATTGTAGCGCTAGAAGCTTGAATACTATCAAGGAGCGACTTTGAACCGATTGGCGTATGCTCTTTGGCATAAAGAGAAACAATCAAATTTAAAATTTGTCTTTGACGTTCTGTAATCATGACTACTCCTTTCTCCACAGATAAGAAGTTCGGCAAAACTTCTTTCGCAAGCTCAAAAATTTCTTGAGCCTTTGACTTCTGTTTAGTATCTACAAGCTTTTTTCTGTTTTAGCACTCTTCATCTCTAAGTGCTAACAAATTTATTATAACCCTTTGTTTATACCTTGTCAAGCAAAAAGACATAAAAATTAGCACTCTTTTTATCAGAGTGCTAATTTCATTTATAAAAGATTGGAATCTTTGGATGTTTGCCAAATATTCATGACTGTAATTACCATTACAGCAATGACAAAGAGGCTTTCATACTTTACTTCATGTTGAATGAAAAGTATGGCATAATCTATAATCAAAAGTGCCGAAATAATTTCTAAAAGTATAAAAGTAAAACGCCAAAATTTCAATAATAGAAAGATTAATAAAGCAAAAATCAATAAATAGATTAAACTTTGCCAACTCGTAATTGTTGACGAAATTTTAGTCGTTAATGTTTTTATATTTGTCGATAAGTTATTAAAAAATTGACTAAAGAAATTATTATGAACAAGGAGAACTTTAATCATTTCCGAGACACTGTAAATAAATAGAGCAACATTAACATAGAGTAGAAGTCTGGTTCGGTTTAGCATGATTTCATTTCCTTTATGCTGGTAATAGTTTTAGATATTCTTCTAAAGTAAGATTGTGTTCGGTCATATATTTAGCATTTTCTAAACCAACATATCTAAAATGCCAGTCTTCATAACCAATTCCTGTCTCTGCCTTTTTCCCTTCTGGAAAACGAAGAACAAATCCATATTTGGGAGCGATTGCTGCAACTTGTTTTGCATATTGACTCTCATTTAGGCTATCAATATTACTCATATCAATCGCTAATCCTGTTTGATGTTCTGAACTTCTTGGCGGCTGAGAATAAGTTTGTACATTTTTTATCGCTTCTTCTTCTGAAATTGGATTTCCACTAGAATTTACTGTTCCTTGACCATTCATTTCTGCTTGGACATAAGATTGATAAAGCCGTTCTTGATATGAGACTGACCGATAACCTGAGATTAAATGTTCAGCTGGTGATATTTGTTGGGCTGCTGCTAAAAATTGTTGAACCGCTGATGCTATCCTTTGATCAACTTGAATCCCATTTACGGTTGCCAGTGTTGGGTTCATTTCATCTTTAGGTGATTTTCGACTCACCAATACTAAATCCCAATCTGATTGTTTAGCGTCAGGTAAATCCTTTTTCTTTGCCGCCTCTTTAGATGACGAAATACTTGTTTTTTTAGCTGATTCGTTTGTTGAATTTGACTTATCATTGGTGATTAAAATAAATCCTAAAGCGCCAATGATTAAAAGAACAAGCACGATTAAACTAAATGTTATTCTTCTTTTCATTTTTTAGCTAACTTTTCACTCCCTATTTCTCGATAAGACATGTCTCCGACTTTTCCAATGGTGAATTTTCCATCCTCAAAACTTAAATGAGTGACAGAACCATTATCAAGACCATGTGGACGAGGGAGTTCTGGGTGAGCGAGTTTTACAAAAGTTCCAATGGTCATTCCATGGCTGACAATAACAATATTTTTAGCCCCTTTTGCTTCAGATTCCTTGGCAATATCTGTAAAACCATCCATGATACGTCCTGAAAGTTTTTCCCAAGGTTCAGCCCAGCCAGCCGTATCAACTTCAAAAATCGCATTAGCAATTACTTCATCTGGAGGAAATTCGTCGGTATGATGATTTCCAGTTTCGGTAAATATTCTTGGTAAAACGCCATCAAAAAGTTCTCCGTCATAGCCACCATCAAATGAACCAAAACACCACTCACGGATTCTTTTATCATAAGTGTATGGAATTCCTTCATTATCAGAATTAGCCAAGATAAAACCCATTGTCTGGATTGTACGTCCAGAATCAGATGAATAAGCTCGGTCAAATTTAATGCCTTTTTCTTTGAATCCTAGACCAAGTTCAATAATTCCTTGTTCTCCTGCCGCAGTTAAAGGTGTATCAGACCAACCTTGCGCTCTACCAATTGTATTAAACATTGTCTTTCCATGTCGAACTAAATAAATATTTACCATTTCTACTCCCCTTTTTAATGATTCTAACAAAAAAATTACGATAGGATATTTCTATCTATATAGAAAATTACAGCCATTCCTGTTTAATTGTAAAGTAGGAACCTCTTATCTCACCTGCGAGTTTTGAACGTTGGCGTGCAAATTTGAATTTTCCCTCAAGTTCTTTGGGGATTTCCATACCCACTGACAACTTTATTCCAACTGCCCGTTTTGGTTTCTTGCCCGCTTGTCCAACTTTTTCATAGAGCAGATTTAAAACCATACCATCTTCGTAATAGAATTCAGGCCAATAGAGTTCATCATTTTCATAGATAGCAACTTCGAGTATTTTTGCTGAAAATTTTAAATTACGTTCTTCAAGTAAAATTTTCTCAAACAAAGCGACTTCGTCGGCTTTTTCATGAGCTGGATATGTGAGATACTCAAATTTATACTTATTCCAAAAATAACGTGCTTCATTAGCTCGTAAACCTGCTAAAGAATCGGCTACCGGCGAAGTTTCCAAGCCAACTGTTTCTACATCTTTAAAATTCACTTTGTAAGCCATAAAATAACCTCCGTATTTTTTCACTTCTTCCATTATATCATTTTTGGAAGCGCTCATCATTTTTTAGAAATGTTTAGGAGCTAAATTTTAAAAGTATTTTTAGTTTTTAAATGAATGAATTGGTGCTGGAATTTGACCGCCACGAGCAATAAAATCTGCTGATGATGCTTTGTTTACTCTCATAACTGGTGCTACACCGAAAAGTCCACCAAATTCAATTTGTTCGCCTTCTTTGCCCATTGGAATAATCCGTACTGCTGTCGTTTTTTGATTAATGACCCCAATGGCGGCTTCGTCAGCAATCATTGCTGCAATGGTAGATGCCGGTGTCTCTTCAGGAATTGCAATCATATCCAAGCCAACTGAACAAACACAAGTCATGGCCTCTAATTTTTCAATATTCAATGCCCCAGAATTGACAGCGGCAATCATTCCTTCATCTTCTGAAACTGGGATAAAGGCGCCTGAAAGTCCACCAACACGTTCAGCTGCCATAACTCCGCCTTTTTTCACAGCGTCATTAAGCATGGCTAGGGCGGCTGTTGTGCCATGAGTCCCAACAGTTTCAAGTCCCATTTCTTCCAAAACGCGTGCAACCGAATCGCCAATTGCTGGTGTAGGTGCAAGTGATAAATCAACTATTCCAAATTCAACATTAAGTCTTTCTGAAGCCATTTGACCAACAAGTTGACCAATTCTTGTAATTTTAAAAGCTGTCTTTTTAATGGTTTCGGCTAAAATATCAAAAGATTCTCCGCGGACTTTTTCAAGAGCACGTTTAACTACACCAGGTCCTGAAACTCCGACGTTGATAATCGTATCTGCTTCCCCAACTCCATGAAAAGCTCCTGCCATAAATGGATTGTCTTCAACGGCATTAGCAAAGACAACAAGTTTGGCATTGAGCCATTTATCACCTTTAGACATGATTTTGATGGTTTCACCCATATCACGAACTGCTGTCATGTTAATTCCTGTTTTAGTTGAACCAACATTTACCGAAGCACAGACGCGCTCAGTTGCTGCTAGGGCTTTAGGCATTGATTTAATCAAAATTTCATCACCTTTTTGATAACCTTTTTGCACAAGAGCAGAATAGCCACCAATAAAGTCAATGCCAATCTCTTTTGCTGCACGGTCCATCGCAAGAGCAAGTGGTGTGTAATCATCAGCAGCTGTTGCTGCTCCAATAATTGCAATGGGTGTTACAGAAACACGTTTATTAACAATTTTAATACCGAGTTCATGTCCAATCTCGTTACCTACTTCAACAAGTTTTCCTGCTTTTTTGACAATTTTTTGATAGATTTTTTCAGCTGCTTTATCAATATCAGCATCGATACAATCAAGAAGACTGATTCCCATTGTTATTGTGCGAATGTCGAAATTTTGTTCTTCAATCATCGCAATTGTTTCTTTGATATTTTGAATATCCATTATTTAATTTCCTTAGTTTTGATTAAAATTTTACTGACAGAAATTTTTTTCGTGCTGTCAGTAAAAATACTTTTAAATAAAAGTCATTTATTGGCTAATTTTTTTCTGTCAGTAAATTATAATTTGTGCATGGCGTTAAAAATTGCTTCATTTTGAACATGAATATTGACACCCAAGGCTTCACCTTTTCTTGAAAGTTCTGCTTGAAAGGCTGAAAAATCACTATTTTGTGTTTCAACTACCATCATCATGGTAAAAGCTCCACTCATCAAGGTTTGTGAAATTTCAATGATATTTGCTTCAAGTTCTGCCAATGTTGCTGTGACTCCAGCAACAATCCCAATTTTATCTGCTCCTACTACTGTTACAACTGCGCGCATTTTGTTTCTCCATTCAAATTTTTATCCTATTATAACATTTTTATTTAAATTTTCAGTCAATTTTCTTGTCAGTAAAATAAACTTTTGCTGACAGCTCTGTCAGTCAAAATCATTCATGATTTATTGGCTAGTTTTTGCTATAATCAGCTTATCATGACTTTAAAAACTTTTTTTAATTTTACACGTATTCAAACCTTGCCCGCAGCATTATTATCACCGATTGCTGGCTGTCTTTTTGCCTTTTGGTACTTTGGAAGTTTTCATTTTTGGCCTACGCTTCTATTTTTTATTGGTTTAGCAAGCATTAATCTTTTTGTTTCGGCTTGGAATAATCTGATGGATTATCAAAAAGCACTTGATCCTGAGTATAAGAAATGGAATATTATCGTTGCTAAATCGATTAATCCTAAACTTGCTTTAAACATTTGTTTGGCACTTTTAGCGATTGATGTAGTCGTTGGACTAATTGTTCTTTTCTTGACTAATCTTGCGATTTTACCAATTGGTGGACTTTGTTTCTTAATTGCTATTTTCTATACTTATGGTCCTTTTGCTTTTTCTCGTTTTCCTTTGGGCGAAATTTTAGCGGGTCTTTGCGAAGGGTCCTTTGGTTTTTTCCTTGCTGTCTATATTAATTCTTATGATAAAGGCTATTTTTTCATTAATTTTGACAGGAATTGGTTCATGACATGGACTTGGGACTTTAAAATTCTTTTACCAATCCTTCTAGTCGGTCTAATGTGTTTTGTTCAAAATTTTAATATTATGTTTTCTGATAATATTTGCGATTTAGAACAGGACATTCGCAATGAGCGTTATACTTTACCTTATTATCTAAAGATTCCACTCAGTTTAAAAGTATTTACTGGACTATATTTATTTGCTGGACTTTGTATTTTAATTGCCATTGCTTTGGGAATTTTACCAATTTGGTCATTATTAATGAGCATCATTGCCCTGAAAGTTATTCCTAATATTAAAAAATTTAGAGCCAAACAAAGTAAATCAGAGACTTTCCACCTTCAAATTGACAATCTGATGTTATTTAATGCTTCTCTTGCCCTTACGTTGTTATTGGGAATTATTTTTAAGTAAAATAAAAAAGCGCTTAGCGCTTTTTTTACTTTTCCAAAGAGAAATCCATGACGACCGGCTGGTGGTCCGATGATTTGAACTGATTATCAATGGTTTGTATTTTTAAGTCTTTTATATTATTTGAAACAAGAAATCCGTCAATAATTCCAAATGTATTTTTGGGATTTTTCTTATCATAGGCATAATCAAGTGAACGAACAGTTGGGGCATTGGTTGGTGCGACCACTCGCATTCCTTTTGTCAAATTTTCCGTGGGAAATTCCTTCATCCATGTTAATTCTGGATGAGCTTTACCAGCTAGGGCATGGTTATATCAGCCCCACAAATGACATAATCTCCTTTAGAAACATACTTTTTCATCTCATCAAATAAAGTCAATAATTGTTGTTTTTGAATTTTTTGGTCAGTGATAAATGCTGACAGATGTGTATTAAAGATGACGAATTTTTTATCTGAATTATTAATTGGCAAAATACTGACAGAAAAAGCTCGGTCTAAATCAAAAAATTTATTAAAATTAGTTTCGATAGGCAACTTATATCTTGTTGAACTTTCAATTTCATATTTAGAATAAGTCATAATTCCAGATTTAGCTTTTCCAATTGGCTTGGTCACCGGATAAAAAAGATAGGCTGAATCGTAATTCTGTGTCAGAACACTGGTATAATCGGGAAGGCCAGCACGAACCATTTGAGGTTCATTTACTTGTTGGCTGCGATCTCCTTGCCAATCAATTTCTTGAATATTTCCAAAGTCTGGCTTCTCTTTATTAATAAGTCTGATATCTTCTTGAATTGCAGATTTGACAGCAGATTTACTATAAGCTCGCACATCATCCCCACCATCCATGAAAAAATTGAAAGAAGGAGGGTAAGACCCATAACCGATATTAAAAGTCATCATTTTATAGGTTTGCCCCAGCTCAACTTGCTGAGTTTGAGGATTTTTAATTGTCTGCTTCATATCATTAGGAAGGCGATGATATTGTGCATAAACATAGATGACATAAGACCCAATAATCAGAGCAAATACTAAAATAATGCTGACAAGGATTTTTCCAATTAACTTTAAGCGATTTTTCATATTATTCACTAAATAATTCTAGGAAAATTTACTGACAGCCACTCCTAAACAGTCTGTCAGTAAAATATTTATCCCAAACTTATTTACTTTCTTCAATCATTTTTAAAACTTCTTGTGTTGAGCGAACTCGTCCAAGGCGTGGGAAAATTCCCTCAACAATTCCTTGATGGAGTTGCCCATTAAAATCTGTCATTGCATCTTCAATAGCAATAACTTGATAACCATGCTGGAAAGCTTCACGGGCCGTAGTATCACAACCGATCGTTGTAGCAATTCCAGTCAAGAGGATTTCATCAATTCCACGACGACGTAATTGGACATCTAAATCCGTGCCGTAAAATGCGCCCCAGTTATGTTTAGCGACATGAATGACATTATTATATTCTTTATCATAAGCTTCAGGCATGACAAAATCAGCAAAATCTGCCGGAATTCGTCCTTGTGCAACAGCTGGATTGTCAGTTTTTGGTTTTAAAGTTTCGCCACCATAGTTTTTGACGTGAACAAAAACAATTAAAGCGCCTGTATTTTTTAAACTTGTTACAAGTTCTTTATTTTTAGCTAAAACCTCTTGGGCAGAATAAGGAGCAAATCCCTCACGCCCTGCAATTCCTTTTTGTAGGTCAATAATAACCAAGGCTGTTTTTTCTAAATTCAAAATTGTCATATTTTTTTCTCTCAAATTTTAGCCTCTTTTATGTGGCTTTTTTCTTCCGTCAGTAAATTTTTTGCCATTACCTTTTTTGTCAGTAAATTTGCCCTTAGCAGCTTTACTGTAAAATGGTTTCTTGGCTGATTTCTTTTTCTTTTTATCAAATTCAGATTTCTCGTCAGCTCTTTTGCCATTTTTTGATTTATTAGCAGATTTGTCAGTAGATTTTGGCGCTACTGATTTAACCTTAAGAGATTGATTTGATTTTTTGCGACCTTTATGATCAGGTTTTTTCTTCGCTTTCGCTGCTTTATCAATCAAATCTAATTCTGAAGGTAGATATTCAAAATCAATCTCCCCAGTCATTCTATCAGCTTTGACAACTTTTATTTTAATAGGCTGACCAATTTTAAAGGTAAGTCCACTTCGTTCGCCAATAAGCGCCAACATTCGTTCTTGATAATTAAAATAATCACCTTTAAGCGTTGAAATATGAACTAAACCTTCAATCGTATTTTCAAGTTCAATAAACATTCCAAAACGAGTAACTGAAGCAATAATCCCTTCAAACTCTTCACCCACATGTTCTTCCATGAATTCGGCTTTTTTCATTTTTTCAACTTCACGTTCAGCATCAACCGCTCGGCGTTCACGATGACTAGAATGTTCTGCAATTTCAGGAATTTTATCTTCCCATTTTTGTAAAATATTAGCTGGTGTTTTCCCCTCACCAATTTCACGAATCAATCGATGAACCAACAAATCGGGATATCGACGAATTGGTGAAGTAAAGTGCGTATAATTTTCCGCAGCTAAACCAAAGTGACCCTCATTGTTTTCTGAATAACGCGCTTGTTGCATACTCCGTAACAACATAGTTGACAAGACCATTTCGCCAGGCTGACCTTTAATTTTCTTCATGAAAGCTTGTAAAACCTTCTGATCAATGCCTTTTGAAGTTCCTTCAATCTGCATTCCAAAAGTTGCCGCAAAATCAATAAAACGTTGCAATCTATCAGCTTTTGGTTGTTCGTGAATCCGATAGATAAAAGGCAGGCCATGCGCTTCAAAATGTGTCGCAACTGTTTCATTCGCTTCAAGCATGAATGATTCAATCATTCGCTCAGCAATGCCACGTGTTCGTTTTCTAATTTCAATTGGCAGTCCTTTTTCATTGACAATGATTTTAGCTTCTACTGTATCAAAATCAATGGCCCCGCGTCTTTTACGCATGGCTTCTAAAATATGGTGAAGTTCAACCATTATTTTTACAGAATCTGCAATTTTAGCATATTTTTCAAGTGCTGCCTCATCTCCTGCAATCATTTGATTAACGGCATCATAAGTCATTCTTTCTGTCGTTTTAATAATTGATTGAGAAATTTGATAGTTGATCACTCGACCTTCAGGACTAATTTCCATGACACAAGACTGTGTTAGACGATTGATTCGAGGATTCAATGAACAAATTCCATTAGAGAGACGTTCGGGCAGCATTGGAACTACACGATCCGTCACATAAACAGATGTTCCACGTTCGTAAGCTTCTTTATCTAATGGAGAATTTTCAGTGACGTAGTGTGAAACGTCCGCAATATGTACTCCTAATTCATAGTTCCCATTTTCCAAACGTTTAGCATGCACAGCATCATCAAGGTCTTTTGCGTCTGCTCCATCAATTGTAAAAGTGATTTCATTACGATAATCGACTCGTCCCACAATTTCATTTTCTGGAACTTCTTCTGGAACAGCTTCAGCTTGGTCTAAAACTTCTTTTGGAAATTCAGAAACAATATCCATTGAAGCCAAAACTTCCAAAACGTCAATTCCTTGGTCATCTGCTTGACCAATAATTTCAGTGACTAATCCTTGCATTGTCTGTGGAAATTCCTTATCTGGATAATGAGTGATTTCAACACGAACAATCGCTTTATTTTCAGGAATTAATCCTTCATTTCCTAAATAAACACGATAAGGGATTTTTTTATTCCGAGATTTAACAAAACCAATCAGTCCTGTTTGCTCTTTTTCATCATCATTCAAAGCTACAAAAGTTCCAACAACCTGATGGACGTCATGGCGAATGATTTCGACAACATGCCCTTCAGCAGAAGTTCCTTTGAGCGCATTGGCATTTTTATCAATTTCAATAAAAACTTCGTCACCATCAAGGGCGAAAGCCGTTTGGCCTCTTGCGACAAAAACGTCTGGTTCTTCAGCATCAATGCTGACAAAACCAAAGCCAGCTGCATTGGCCCGGAAAATTCCGCTGATGACAACTTTTGCCTCTTCTTTTTCGGCTAGTTCAACTTTACCTTTTGCAGTAAAATTAAGCAAATGCTCGGCTTCTAGTGAAGCTAAAGTTTTGACAAATACTTTGTAATCTTTAGCCTTATTCATATGTAACGCAACTGACAATTCTTCTACTGACAGTGCTTTTTTTGAACTATTCTCAAGATAGTCCATGATTACTTCTCTAATACTCATTATATTCTCTCAATGAACTTTTTGACCACAAAAATTGGACAAAAAGCCCCTTTCTTTTTTTTATTTCAAATATTAACTTGATTTTTTAGCTAATATTTTAAGAGATTATCAGTGGTATTAATCATTTTATCAGACATTTTTGACTGATAGAATCAATTCTACCACTGACAATTTGGACAACTAAACATTTGACGCAATTAGAAAAACATTTATAAGAAAATAAAATACGGACTGTTTTCAGCCCGCAATTTTAACGTGTTGATAAAACAACAAGAGCAAATCCAATAACTAGCCATAAGCCAATCATGATTGCTGTAAAACGCTGCATCACTGCCTCAAAACCGCGCGCTTTACGACGTTCAAACAATTCACCTGTTCCACCCGAAAAAGCATCTGCTGCTCCATCTTGTTTTGAAGGTTGCATGAAAATCGCTACAATAATAAATGCTGAAACTACAAGCATTGCAACAAGCAAAATGTCATAAATTACTTTTTCCATAGTCTTATAAATTACTTAGGCGATAAACCTAATCTCCTTTTTCAAAATTGCGTTACTTACAGTTTACCATATTTTCGATTAAAAGTCATTCCGAATCCTTTAATAAAAAATTACTGACGATTTTGTCAGTAATTTTTTTATTTTAATCAAGTTCAGATACAAATTTATAAGCTTCTTGAGCTGCTTGCGCTCCATCACCAATAGCTGTAGTGATTTGACGGAAATCTTTTTGACGAACATCACCTACGGCAAAAATACCAGGTAGACTTGTTCTCATATGGTCATCGGTAATAATCCAACCGGCTTCATCAGTAATTCCAAGATTACCAGCAAATTCAGCAACTGGGTCAAGTCCCACATAAATGAAGATTCCACCAAAAGCTTTTTCAGTTACTTCACCCGTTTTAACGTTTTTATAAACAACGGATTGAACTTTTTTGTCATCCCCTTTAATTTCCATAGGAACAGAATCCCAAATAAAGTTGATTTTTTCTTCTTTGAAAGCTCTTTGTTGGATAATTTCTTGTGCACGCAATTTATCACGACGATGCATAATTGTTACGGATTGACCAAAACGAGTCAAGTAGAGAGCTTCTTCAACAGCAGAGTCACCACCACCAATAACTAAAATTTCTTGGTTTCTAAAGAAAGCACCATCACAAACGGCACAGTAGGAAACTCCGCGAGCTCCATATTCTTCCTCACCGGGAATTTCAAGCTTACGGTGATTAGCTCCTGTCGCAATAATAATTGATTTAGTGACAAACTCATCATCTTCTGTGATAATTTTTTTGTAATCCCCATGGTCTTCAATAGCCGTCACAAAACCATAAGCATTTTCTACGCCTAAACCTTCCAAAGGTTCAGCCATTTTCATTGAAAGTTCAGGACCCATGATTGTTTCATAGCCAGGATAATTTTCAATCTCAGCTGTGTTATTCATTTGACCACCAGGAACACCACGTTCTAAAAGCAAAGTTTTCATTTCAGAACGTGCAGTATACATCGCTGCAGTCATTCCCGCAGGGCCTGAACCAATGATGACAACATCATATTTCTTTTCTGTCATTTTTAATCCCTTTTCTAAGAGCTAAAGAACTCCCCTTAAATTCATAAACTCAAGCTAGCATTTCAGCAAACTTGAGCCCTTTTTTATTAGTTCTAAAAACTCTTTTTTCTAATATCTAAAATCTTATAGCACCATTTTACATTGTCAAACGATATTTTTCCATTAATTAGATTTATTTAAAGCATAAATAAAAATCAAAGTCCACGAATTCTTAGTATTACAAGTACTCCTAAAACAGCAAAACTCAGGATAGGCGTCGTTAAAATACCAACTAAAATTAAATCAAAAATTCGGTTTCTTCTTTCAGTCCACGGTTTTTTCGTATTTCGCACAAGGTAAGTGAAAGCATATAATCCACCTACCAATAAAACAAAGATAGCTGAAATTAATAGACCTTTTAAATAAAACTGTAAAATCATCATTTTAGTTATTAACCTCTAAATTCTTGACATGACGTGATAAAAACTCTCGTGTACGAGGATTTTTTGGTGAGTAGAAAACTTCTTGAGGAGTTCCCGCTTCAATGATTTTCCCTTGTTCAAGAAAAAGCACTTTTGTTGCTACATTATAAACAAAGTCCATTTCATGACTGACAAGAACCATTGTTTGCTTATTTTGAGCTGCATTTAAAATTACTTCTTGAACTTCACCAACTAGTTCAGGGTCAAGGGCAGATGTCGGTTCATCTAAAAGTAAAAGTTTTGGTTGCATCGCTAGAGCACGAGCGATTCCAACCCTTTGTTTTTGACCACCTGATAAAAATTTTGGATAGTAATCTTTCCGGTCAGTTAGACCAACCTTATCTAATTCAGCTTCGGCAATCTCTTTTGCTTGCGCCTTAGATAATTTTTTAACCTGAATCAACCCTTCCATTACATTTTCAAGGGCAGTCCGACGTTCAAAAAGATTAAATTGTTGAAAAACCATTCCAGTCTTTCTGCGAAGCTCAAGTACTTCTTGCTTTGTGATTGTCGAATAATCAATCTTTAAGTCATCAATTTCAATTTGACCACTATCTGGTCTTTCAAGATCATTTAAAGCGCGGAGAAAGGTTGATTTCCCAGCACCAGAAGCGCCAATAAGTGCAACAACATCTCCTTCTTCAATTTCCAAGCTAATGTCATTGAGAACTTGATTACCCGAAAATGTTTTACTTATATTTGTAATTTTAATCATTATCGTCCTCCTTAGGCTTGGTTAAATGGGTTTTTGCTCAATGAAATTTGTGCACGATTTTTACGTTTGTCATTTGGCATTCTTACGTCTAATTTACGCTCTAATCCACGAATTAAGAGTTCAAAAATAATACAAATTGGCCAGTAAACTAAAGCTAAGGCTAAATAAGTTTCAAATAAACGGAAGGTTGAGCCCCCAATAATTTGAGCACGAGCTGTCATTTCTACCACACCTGCAACGAAGGCAAGTGAAGTTGATTTCAAAAGTCCAATCAGAGCGTTTCCTAAAGGAGCCGTTGCAACGGTTGCTGCTTCAGGTAAAGTCACACGCATAAAAACTTGGAAGTTTGTCATTCCGAGTGATTTGGCTGCTTCGATTTGTCCTTTATCAACGGATTGAATTGCAGCACGAATTGTTTCCGAGTTATAAGCTCCTTCATTGAGTGCGAAAGCAACAATGACAAAAAGCATAGCTGGAATTGTATTCACATTAAAATTCGTCCCATAATTCATATTGATTGCTTTTAAAATCAACGGAATCCCCGTATATGAAAGGTATAATTGTACCAAAATAGGGGTTCCACGAATGAAACTAACAAACAAAGCACGCAATTGATTCAAAATTGGAATTTTATTAATACGAACCAAAGCAAGAATGAGTCCTAAAAGTAACCCAAAGACCATGGCAATTATTGTCATTTCAAGAGACGACGGAATCATTTTTATAATTGGTAAAAAGGCATCTACAAATGCTGACCAACTAAAAATCTTTGTGAAAAACATGGTCCAAAAGTCATGAAAATTATACTGACCTTTGATTAAGAGAAAGGGAAGAGCTGGCAAGATAATTAAAGCCAAAAGCAAGACAATCCCAAGAATTATTTTTTTATTTTTTTTCATATTTTTTATTTTTCTAATAGGGAAAACTCTGTCAGTAAAAAAGTGACAGAGTTTATTCGGATTTATTGAACTTATTATTTAATATTTTTACATTTACTTATAAGTTCGATTTTTTACCTGACCATCACTTCTACTATTATACAAAATTTTGGTCTTTTTTTCTCCTATTTTTTACGAACTGAACTGTCAGTAAATTTTGATTGGTCAAGAGACAAATATTTTACTGACAGCTCTTCTATTTTAGGTTAAATTTCTTGTCAGTAAAATTTACTTAAACATTTCTGCTTTTGGCACGAAATCCCCACCAAGATATTTCTTGGAAATTTTCGCCAAACTACCATCAGCCTGCATTTTTGCCAAAACTCCATTCACATCTTTTTGAAGTTTTTTACCTTGCGAATCTTTGCCAAAGAGGAAATATTCATAACCGTCATGTTCAGCATCACCAGTATCCATACTGATATCTTCAATTTTTAGATTGTCAAAACCTTGTTCTTTAACTGCAGACTCTAAAGAAATCTTATCATAAAGCATGAAATCAATTTTTCCTGATTCAACTTGCGTGAATCTTGTGTTAATTGAAGTAGAATCTGCTGAGTAACTAATTTTGATTTCTTTATCTGGATTGGCTTTGTTCCAATCTTGAATTGACTTTGTATAATTTGATGCTGGATTACCAATTGTCGATTTCCCAGCCAAATCTGCCAAAGTTTTATAAGTCCCAGATTTCACAAGAACTGCATTGTTTGATTTTGAAAGTGGTGATGAGAAATAATATTTTTCAGCTCTACTTTTTTCCCAACCAAAATCATTAGCACCCATTTGGTAACGGCCAGAATCAATCCCTGGTGAAATCCCAGAAAAATCTGTCACTTGAAATTTCACTTTATACTGTGGCAATTTCTTGAAAACCGCACGAGCAACCTCAATATCGTAACCCGTTAAATTTCCTTGACTATCTGAATAAGTAAATGGCTTTGTTGCCCCATCTGTCGCAATCACAACAGATGTTGCTTTATCTGATGAATCTTTTGAACCTGATGAGCATGCAACCAAAGTTCCAGCAGCGATAAGTGAAAGAGCGGCAAATGTGACCTTTAGTGATGTTCTCATAAAAGTTCCCCTTTAAAAATTTGATAGACCTATCTTAACACGAACTTAAGACCTTTGCCATAAAAAAAACTTATAGCCAGATTTAGCTATAAGAATAACAAAAAAATAGCAATAAATGCTATTTTCTTCTATTATATTTAATACTCTAATGCAAAATCAGCCGACATATCAGTAACTGAACTGATTTTAACTGACTCACCAGGTTGTGGTGCATGAATCACTTGGCCATTTCCAAGATAAATTCCCACATGGTCTCCACCATAAAAGATAATCAAATCTCCAACTTTGGCTTGGTCAAGTCCGACTTGTTTTCCACTTGCAATTTGGTCCCAAGTTGTACGACCAATTTCTTTACCTAAAACTTCTCTATAGACGTAACTTGTGAATCCCGAACAGTCAAAGCCAGCTGGTGTAGTTCCACCCCAAACATAGGGAACACCTAAATATTTTTTGGCTGTACTGACAAGTTTGTCAGCTCGTGTCTGAACTTCTTTAGCCGCACTTTGTGTTTTTTCTACTTTTGAAACGGCACTGACAGTATCATTCATTGTTTTTGTTAAAACATCAAGTGAATTTGTTGCTGCTGACAAATCTGTCAGTGAACTTTGTGCCTTATTATCATCAAATACTGAATCTGCTTTTGCAGGATTCGCAATCAGGGCAGCACTAAAACTTGTAATAAGTGCTGCAGAAATAATTATTTTTTTCAACATTGTTAGCAAGTATAACACAAAAAAACCGCCTGACAAGCGGTTTTACAAGCTTTTAATTTTTTGTAAATTTGTTACCGAAAAAATTTACATTTAATCTTTACGTAACAAAATCACTTAAACTCATTTCTAAAATAATCCTGAGATTTTTCCATCATCAGTGACATCCATTTTTAAAGCTGCTGGATTTTTAGGAAGCCCTGGCATTGTCATCACGTCCCCCAAAAGAGCAACGATAAATCCAGCTCCAATTTTTGGAAGTAGTTCACGAACTGTAACTTCAAAGCCTTCTGGCGCCGCTAAAAGATTTGGTTGGTCTGAAAATGAATATTGAGTTTTAGCCATGCATACTGGCAAATCATTCCAACCATTTTCTTCAATTTCTCTCATCTGACGCTTAGCCTTTGGTGAATAATTGACTTTGGAACCGCCATAAATTTCTGTCACAACTTTGTCAATTTTAGCTGATAATGGCTCTTTTAGGTCATAAAGATAGCTAAAATCAGATTTTTCTTGTAACATTCCTGACAGTTTTTCGGCCAAATCTAAACCACCTTCACCACCCTTAGCAAAGACTTGGGTCAATGAAACTGGAACTCCCAATGCTTCTGTCAGCTCTTTTAATACTGAAATTTCAGATTTAGTATCTGATGCAAACTCATTAATTGCCACAATCACTGGCAGACCGTAACTTTGCATATTTTTAATATGACGTTCTAAATTAGCAAAGCCCTTTTTAACGGCCTCTACGTTTTCCTTAGTCAATTCTTTTTTATCAAGGCCACCGTGCATTTTAAGTGCACGAAGCGTAGCCACAATTACTACCGCATCAGGTTGTTTTCCGAGCTGACGAGTTTTGATATCTAAAAATTTCTCACCACCAAGGTCAGCTCCAAACCCAGCTTCTGTAATGACAATATCAGATAATTTTAAGGCTGTTTTTGTTGCCAAAACAGAATTACAACCATGTGCAATATTGGCAAAAGGCCCACCGTGAATCAAAGCTGGCGTTCCCTCAATTGTCTGAACAAGGTTTGGTTTCAGTGCATCTTTCAAGAGCATCGCAATAGCCCCTTGAACCCCTAAATCACCGAGGGTTACAGGTTTACGGTCATAAGACTGAGCCAGAACAATTTTTCCTAAACGTTCTTTCAAATCGCTGATTGAAGTTGCCAAACATAAAACCGCCATAATTTCACTGGCTACTGTAATATCAAAACCATCTTCACGGGGCACACCGTTTAAAGGGCCACCAAGTCCAACAGTGACATGACGAAGGGCACGGTCATTCAAATCAATAACACGTTTCCAAATGATTCTTCTTGGGTCAATATTTAACGGATTTCCTTGATGAAGCGAATTGTCAAGAAATGCCGAAATAGCATTGTTGGCAGTTGTAATCGCATGAATATCCCCTGTAAAATGAAGATTAATATCTTCCATTGGTAATACCTGTGCAAAACCACCACCAGCAGCTCCACCCTTAATTCCCATAACGGGCCCTAAAGAAGGTTCACGCAAGGCCACCATTACATTTTCACCTTGTCTTGCAAATGCATCAGCCAAACCGACAGTAACTGTCGATTTTCCTTCACCAGCAGGTGTGGGATTAATTGATGTCACCAAAACAAGTTTTCCTTCAGACTGTTGGTAAAATTTATCTAAAACCTCTAAAGGAATTTTAGCTTTGTATTTACCATAAAGTTCGATATCATCAAATGATAGTCCAATCTTTTCAGCAATTTTGGTAATAGGTTGAATGTCAGCAGCTTGAGCAATTTCAATATCCGTTTTCATAATTCTCCTCTAAAGGCTTCTCATATTTGAGTTTAATTATACTAATTTTAATATTATTCTAACAAAAAATGAAGGAATTTTCCCTTAATAGTATTTCTTTTGGCAGACTTAGCTAAAAATTGTTCGGAAATAAAAAAACCAGCTCTCGCTAGTCTTTAGATTTTTTCAATTTTAACAGCCGTTCCATAAGCAGCGACAGAATCAATATTTTGGAAAGTCGATGAGTCAAAACGCATCGCAACAATTGCATTTGCTCCTTTGGCTTTAGCTTCCTCTCTCATACGATCAATCGAAGTTTCACGGGTTTCATGTTGAAGTTTTGTATAACCATTTATTTCGCCACCTACAACAGTTTTCATCTGTTGACCGGCACTTGAAAATAAATTTCTTGAACGCGTTGTTAATCCGAAAACTTCACCATATACTTCAGTAATTCGATAACCAGCCACTTCATTTGTAGTCACAATAAGTATTTCTTCCATTTTATTCCTCTTTTCATAAAGCATAATTTTAAAATAATTATAGCATGACTTAAAAAATAGTCAACAATTTTTATTTACCACTTTTAGTTTTGGTAAAGAACTTCAAATTCTTCGCAAAGAACTTCCATATTAGGACTATATACTTTTAAGTCACTCCAAAAGTCTTGATGCACTTTCCGCCAGTAGTCTAAACTTTGATCCCCTTCCCCTTCTTTAAAAGCATGTTCAGCGCTGACATCAAAAAAATTTCGCACATAAACTTTAGAAGTTGTAATAGCAGCTCTTGGTTGACCTTTTCCATCTAGTAAAATATCAAATTTTCCATCAACTGAAGGGAGTGGTTCATCTTCACCATATTCAGCTACAGCGCTAGCCGTCGCACTTTTCTTTCCTTCTAATACTAAATCTAAAAGTTTATCAGCCAATTCTGGCTCAGTTATTGGACCATCAACCTCATTACAAAATGCCCAAGCCCATCTAAAATTTTCTCTTGCCAATCCTGCTTCTTTGATAAAATCTTCGTAAGTCATCTTTTCTCCTTTGTTTGAAGGAAAATTTAATTTCCTAGTTTATTCCATCATATCAAAATTTTTTAAGCACAGATGATTAAATGCATTTTTATTGATAATAAATAAAAAAGTCCTGTCATTAAGACAGAACTTTAACTAATTATTCAGAAATCAAAGTTTCCAATCCAACTTTCATCATATCTGTGAAAGTCAATTGACGCTCTTCAGAAGTTGTTGATTCTCCAGTCAAAATATGGTCAGAGATTGTCATAATTCCCAAAGTTTGAACTTTATATTTTGCCCCAAGATAATAAAGGCCAGCAGCTTCCATTTCTACAGCCTTCACACCAAGTTTTCCAACTTTAACTGCATCTGGTCCACCGTAGAACAAATCAGAGCTGAGAATATTTCCAACGTGAGTTGTAATTCCAAGGTCTTTTGCAATATGATAAGCTTTATCAAGCAAATCAAAATCAGCAATTTGTGGGAAATCAAAATCAGGGAAATCATTACGGATAATCGCTGAAGTTGTCGCAGCTGCTTGTCCAATGACAAGGTCACGAATATGAACATCTTCATTTACAGAACCAGCAGTCCCAACACGAATTAATCTTTTTACACCGTATTCTGTAATTAATTCATTAGCATAGATTGAGATTGAAGGAATTCCCATTCCTGTTCCCATAACAGAAACACGATGGCCCTTGTAAGTTCCAGTAAAGCCAAGCATTCCGCGAACTTGGTTAAATTGCACAGCATCTTCAAGGAAGTTTTCTGCGATGAATTTTGCGCGAAGTGGATCTCCTGGTAAGAGAATTTTATCTGCGATTTCGCCTTTTTGAGCTTCGATATGTGGTGTTGGCATTTTTAATTTCCTTTTCTTTTAATATAATTATCAAATTTACTGACAGAGTTTCCATCAGTAAGTTAAGAACTTAATTTTTCCAGCGTTTCAAACCTTTGAGTTGCATTGGATAAAGCCTTTTGAAAAGCCATTTTTGCATTTTGGGCATTGAATTATTATCTAAACCTTTTCGCCCAATTTCGACCATTTCATCAAAAGTAAGTTCTGGTTGGACAAATCGTCCTTGCATATAGCAATAGATACAATAGTCTGTTGAAAATTCTCCATTTGCTTCAGTTCCCTTATAAGAATCATCAGCAATTGGCATTCCACAAGATTGACAAAATGCTTTCTTAGCCATTAATAAATATTTCTTTCTAAACTCTGTCAGTAAAATTTACTGACAGAAATTTTTTCCTATTAAACCAAAGCATCCAAGAATGATTCACCAGTTTGAGCCTTCTTAACAGAGAAGTTTTCGGCAACAGTTGCTGAAATATCAGCAAAATGTCCCACTGGTAAAACTTTAGGGTCTTTCAATGATTTAGAGAATATCACGAGTGGAATATATTCACGAGTATGGTCAGTCCCTACGTATGAAGGGTCATTTCCATGGTCAGCAGTGATCATTAACAAATCATCTTCTTTCATTGCATCAATGATTTCTGGCAAACGACCGTCAAAGTCTTCAATTGCTTTTCCGTAACCTTCAACATCGCGACGATGTCCATATTTAGCATCGAAGTCAACTAAGTTTGTGAAAGAAAATCCTTCAGTAAACTCAGCTTTTGTCATTGCTTTAAGCAGACGGTCAACCCCGTCCATATCGTTATGATTATGCCCCATATCATATTTCACACCTACTGTGTTGAAAATATCTGAAATCTTCCCAACTGAATAAGTATCAATTCCAGCCTTATAAAGTTTTTCCAAAACTGTTTCAGCAAATGGTGACAAAGCATAGTCACGACGTCCATCAGTCCGTTCAAAGTTTCCAGCTTCTCCAACATAAGGACGAGCGATGATACGGCCAATCATGATTCCAGACCCTTCAAGGGTAATTGAACGAACATATTCACAAATTTTATAAAGTTCTTCACGAGAAATGACATCTTCATGGGCCGCAATTTGCAAAACAGGGTCTGCTGAAGTATAAATAATCAACTCACCAGTTTCCAATTGACGAGGACCAAAATCTTCAATGACTGCTGTTCCAGAATAAGGTTTATTTGCTTCACGAATGATTTTACGGCCAGAAAATTCTTCAATTTTTTCAAGTAAATCCTCTGGATAACCTTCTGGATAAGTTGGGAATGGCGTTTGAATATTTAAGCCCATAATTTCCCAGTGCCCAGTCATTGTATCCTTACCTTTTGAAATTTCTTCTAGTTTAGTGACATATGCTGCTGGTTTATCAGCTTTTGGAACCGTTTTGAGCGGACTTTCGCGCGGGATATTTCCCCAACCCAATTTTTGAAGGTTAGGCACATCAAGCCCACGAATTTCTGAAATATGACCAATCGTGTCTGAGTTCACATCATTAATTGCTTCATGCGTTTCAACGTCATGATTAAAGAATTTGTCAGCATCTGGTGCAGCACCAATTCCGACAGAGTCCATTACAACAAGATGAATACGACCAAATTTTTTAGGCATTATATCTCTCCATTTCTGCTGCTATATCAATAGCAAAACTAACTAATTCTATTATACATAAACTCTTCCAAAAAGGGCAGTCAAAGCTGTTAAAAAAATACATTCTTTTTGTCAAAAATTGCATTTTCTACTAAATAGATGTCATAAAAAAATCATTAGATGTTTGTCCAATGATTTTTTTCTTTTTATTTTAAACTTTCTTGAAATTGTATTTTCGCCAAATCAAGATTAGCTTGTGAAATTGTCGTCACTTCTGACTGTCCCTCCACTTTATCGCTATGGACATTAATTTTTTTAATCCTTATTGCTCCATTATAATTTAATGCTAAAGCCTTAACATTTCCAAAGTTAAAACTTGTTTTAAAAACCTTAGGGAATGCCGTCAAAATTTGACCATAATGTCTAATTAAAACACGTGGACTTTTGAGTTTGCTAACGACTGCCATCACTACTTCTTGCTGACGTGCAAAAGCTTTTTTAGTATCTCCAGCATTTAACAAAGTAAAATATGCTGCCACTTCCTCTGCTTTATTTAAAGCAACTGTTCCTTGAGGAAATTTAAATCCTTGTGCAATAAATTCATTAGCATTTTGAATGGATACGCCACCAATCGCTTGAACTAATTCTCCCATTTGATCTAAATTCATTCCTACAAATTTATTAATTTTAACCTGAAGTAGTTTTTCCATTTCTTTAATAACCGCAGCTTCTCCCTTATAATTATAGAGAGTTAATAAGGTTTGTTTGTCTGAAAGTATGGCACTTGTAGAAAGATTGATAACGGTTGTTTGTTGTAAACGAGGGTTTGTTGCTGCCAAATTTGCCGACACCAATACATCTTTCCCATCAATTTTACTTATTCCAAGAATTGCCGTCGTAAATGCCGCTTTCTTTTTTAAGGAAATAGAGGTCATTTGCGTTGGCGGATTCACATAAGCCTTCGTTACGGCTGTTTTCAAATCAAAATAAACTTTTCCACCAACAGCTCCTAAAATTATGATAAAAAACAAAAGTACAAATAAAAATATTTTTAAAACTTTTCTCTTCTTCTTTTTGTTTCCACGTTTTATTTGCCTTCCATCTTCTGCCACTCTAGATCTAACCATTTTATTCTCCTTAACCTCTCATAATTGACTCAATCAAATCTAAGACTCGGTCCGTTGATTTTCCATCTCTAAATTTATACATTTTATCAGTAAATAATTGCCGTTTCAAATCATCACTCTCTGTTTCACCATTAACAGCTATTATTGCTTTAATTAACTCATCTTCATTTTTAGTGACTTGCCCTGGAAATTCATTTTCATAATCAATCGTAAATCCAGGCTTATGTGAATATGTCATTAAATCAGGACTATAAGCAATAATTGGTTTATTAAAGACCATCCAATCAATTGCAATTGCCGAATAATCTGTCACTAAAATATCTGTCACACAAAAAAGTGAGGAAATCAACTCATCTTGAATATATAAAACATGTTCATTTTTTTCATAATTTGAATGCTGAATAAGTGGGTGACTTTTATAAATGACTATATAATCATTTCCAATTGCCTGATGAATCTTTTCTAAATCAATCAGTGCTTCCTTAAAATGCGTACTAATCCGTCCTCTAAATGTTGGAGCATATGTGATAATTTTCTTTCCTTTTAAAAGAGGATATTTTCCTACCAATCTCTGACAAGTCAGGTCAACAAAATTTTGGTCGAAAATCTTATCATTATTTGGAATTCCAGTAACAAAAACCTGATCCTCTATGACATTAAATGCACGCGCAAAAATTGGTTTAAAAAAATCAGAGTTAACAATCGTATAGTCATAATGATTAACGATATAGTCTCGCTCCACATCATTTCCAAATTTTTTCAAAGCGCCTGTCGCATGCCACAACTGTAAAACTTTAACATTCTTACGGTGTGGGAACTTGGAAACAACAAAATTATTGTAATCAATAATGACTAAACGTGAACTTTCAATCAAAAATAATTGGCGAATACAAGCATAACCATATTTTATATTTCCCCAAAGTGATGATTCAAATTTGAACAAAACTGTCCGCAATTCATATTTATTTTTTTCGTTCAACCGATCATAAATCAACTTAAAATCTTTTGATAAATTATCATGTTCTAAAGAAATAAAAGTAATCCGATTTTGTTTCACCCTAGAAATAAAGGCAAAAGGATAAAAAATCCCAAGAATTATTGTCAAAATAATTGATTTAGTTTTCATAAAAAATCCTCTTAGCAACTTTAGAACTAACTTTACCATCATTCCATGAATTAAAGACTTGATTAAATACCTGCAAACGGTCATAGTCAAAGATATCTTCTTTAATCCTTCTCAACAATTCTTTTTCTGTTCTAATAACATCATTAGGCAACTCATCAGGAACATTTAAGTAGAATCCCCTTAATTCTTGCTCATATTGTTCAAAGTCATACATATAAAAATAAATTGGACGGTTTAAATTCGCATAATCAAAAAATACACTAGAGTAATCCGTAATTAGAACATCACTCATTAAATAAGCATCATTAATATCCGCACTTGCTGCCATAAGATACACAAAATCACTCAAATCATTCGGAACCTGATAAACATTAGAAATCAAATAATGTGGTTTAAATAAAATAACCGTATCATCACCTAACTGATTCTTCCACTTATAAAAATCAACAGCCAATTCAAATCTATATCCTCTTATTCCAAACGAATCATCACGCCAAGTTGGAGCATAGAGAACAACTTTTTTATCAAGTGGTAGACCATATCGGCGTTTCAGTTCCATGCATTTATTAGAATCAGCATTTACCAAAAAATCAACACGAGGATAACCAACCTCTAACATTTTCTCTTGATTGATTTTAAAAGCACTGGCAAAAGCTCGACTAGAAAAAGAATTAGGAGAAATCAGGTAGTCCCACTGACAGCTATCCTCATCATAACCCTTAAGCATCTGCTTATAAGACAACTGACTTCGATAATAAGTTTTTCCATTATCTAAAAGGTCATGTCCCAAACGTTTCAAAGGCGTTCCATGCCAAGTTTGTAAATAAATTTGCTCCTCTTTTTTTTGATAATAAGGAGCCATTTTAGCATTAAAAACCCAATACTTAGCCTTTGAAAGCAGATAATAATAAGTTAAGGAATTAAATTTCACTACCTCAGCCCCCTGAACAACTCTTTTTCTTCTAAAAGCCCAAACAAAACGATAATCAGTAAAATCATCATTATCTCGTAGATATTCAAAAAGATAACGGGGATTATCCGAATAAGCTGTACCACTAAAAGAAGCAAAAATAATCAACTTATCATCTATTTTTACAACTTTGCCTAAAAGCAAAAGAAAAAACGAAAGTATCTTTTTAAGTAACAATAGTTTTATTCTAATTAATAAACTAATCATTTTCTTCCTTTCCTCTACTTTTAAACCACTTGTTTCCGAATTATTCTAATCAACTCTTTCATTGATAAATTAGTTAAAAATGATTTTGAAATTTCATCAATAATTTCTTGAGATTTTTTCAGATTTTTTTCTTTCCGTACTGCTCTTAACAACTGATTCAATTCATCATATATCGCTCTATTCATCACTTTTAAAGAATTAACAAAAGCTACTTTTGAAATCATAATTAAATTCGCTTGCTTCGGCAAATTTAATTTTTTAACAAATTTTTTTCTGCTCTAACTGATAAATTTTATCACCAATCTCACATATAAATCATTGTTAGTAACTACCTTAGGATAATCAGTCTTTTGTTTTTTCATCAAATTTTCAAGTTGCCATAATAGCTTAAGCACCTTTGCTGGATTTTCTAAAAAAGAGAATTTAGAAAAAATAAGCTTTAAATCATTCATAAAATTATTCTCTATCATTAATTTAGCTTTATAAAAAGCGACTTATTATTCATCTTTAGTCGAATAAAGCTTTCCAATTTCTTTTTTTATATTTGTCGAAGACACCTTACCACGTGGAAAATACATAATTTTCAAATTAGGAAATTCTTCCTTAAGAAAGTCAAATTTCCCCTTCCAATCAGCCCCCATTACAAAAATATCAACATCAAACATATCAATATACAGACTTTTATCCTCCCAAGATTGCTCTGGCACCACCAAATCAACATAGCGGATTGATTCTAAAACATACTCCCTAGTATCATAATCTTGAAAAGCTTGCTTCCCTTTTTCAGAATTAAACTCATCAGTCGAAAGCATGACAATTAGCTTATTCCCAAGATTTTTAGCATTTCTTAACAAATTAACATGACTTTCATGTAAAATATCAAAAGTCCCTGCGACTAAAACCACTTTTTCCTTATCCATTTTTAGCTCTCTTTTTATTTTTTGAAATTTTCAAATTTGCATTTATTCTTAATGATAGCTTTTATATCAAAAATATTAATGGCTTCAATTTACATTTTTTTAGAAGATATTGAACAAAATTTCATCAGCCCGTATCAACCAAAACGGCTTCCCAAGAAAAATATAAAACTCATTTTCCAAATTCTTTTTCTACAGCCTTTAAAGCTGCACCAAAAACTTGGTCCATATCATAATATTGATAATTGCCTAAACGACCACCAAAAATAATTTTTTGTAACTTATCAGCTTCCTCACGGTAAAACTTAAACAAGGAGGAATTTCGTGCATCATTGACAGGATAGTAAGCTTCTTTTGTTCTATCCCAATCTTGGGGGTATTCTTTCGTCAAAATTGTTTTACCCTTGTCAGCTTTTTGGTCAAAATGACGCCATTCCATCACACGCGTAAAAGGAATTTCTGCATCAGTGTAGTTAATCACAGCATTACCTTGTATATTTTCGCTCTCAAAACTTTCACTCTCAAAACGAACAGAACGATATTCCAACTCACCATACTTGTAGCCAAAGAATGCATCTATCATACCCGTATAAACAATTTTTGGAAATTCTTCCATATAACTTACTTTATCTGCTAAGAAGTCCATATTAGTTTGCAAATCAATCAGTTCACTGTCAAGCATTCGCTCAAAGATTGAGGTATATCCATCAATAGGAACGCCCTGATAGCGATGATTAAAGTAGTTGTTATCAAAAGTAAATCGGACAGGAAGACGACGAATAATGAAGGCTGGGAGTTCCGTGGCTTTACGTCCCCATTGCTTTTCCGTGTATCCTTTAATCAGCTTGCTATAAATGTCCGTCCCAATCAGTGAAATCGCCTGTTCTTCCAAGTTCTTTGCCGAACTTGAAATACCTGCTGCTGCCTTTTGTTCTTCAATTTTTGCTGCCGCTTCCTCAGGTGTTTTTACCCCCCACATCTGATAGAAAGTATTCATATTGAAGGGCAGATTATAAAGTTCTCCCTTATAATCAGCCACAACTTGATTGATATAACCATTAAATTCAGTAAATTGATTTACATAATCCCAAACCATTTTATTATCAGTGTGAAAAATATGAGCACCATAATCGTGAACATTAATACCATTTTCCTTATGAGTATAGGTATTCCCTCCAACATGAGTGCGCTTTTCAATAACAAGCGACCTTTTCCCTCGTTTCGCAGCTTCATGGGCAAAAGTAGTACCAAAAGGCCCTGCACCCACGATAAGATAGTCATAATTTTTTGTATTATATTTCATATTTTATTTCCCCTATTTTTTGATAATTATCAGTTTAATCTGTTTAAGTCAATCTTTAACAAAGTTCTATTAATACCTGATGAACAGCTCGGATTATGAGATATTAGTCCTGACGCACATCACATTACTTACCTATTCAATTGTCACAAGATAATATAATCATTAATTTCTTCTGAAACCTCTGTTTCTATTAACGTTAGATTTTTATATTTCATCCAACCGTCCCCACTAAGATGAAGAGCAACGTTAAAAAAGCTCCCTTTTGTTTTTATATTTAAAACTATATGTTTCCACTTTTTAGAGGTTAGATTTTCCATCTTAGCAGAAACAAATACTTGTTTTTCCATTTTAGAACCCAACATTTTTTGACTAGCATTTTGAATTATCTTATTATCACTTAAAAGAGTAAGCATCAAAAAAGCATCACTACGAGTCAACTCAAAAAAGTTTTCTATCCAAACATCACACGAAAACTGGAAAACATACTCTTTTTTATTTGATAGCTTTATTGAATTCAAAAAGAGGCTAGTTGGTACTTTTGTATCACTTCTTTTTACTTCTACTTCATTAAATTGATTTACAAAGAATTCGTCAGTTCGATTAATCCACAAATCGTTTTGAAAAGCAACTTGTATTTTAGTCAGTAAATTTTTTTCATTGCTCATTCTTTATTTCCCTCCTCTACATCCTTATCTTCTCTAAAAAGAGTTTTTCATCTTTTTACCTAGATGTCCTCAAAGCCTGAATTTAAAATCCCTAAGCTGTTAAGCCTAATTTTTTTAGATTAGATTGGGCATATTTATTTCCTTGGATAGCAGACTTGCGATAAAGTTCAATGGCTTTTTGTTTATTCTTTGTTACACCTTGTCCGTATAAGTACATTGTCCCTAGTAAATTTTGAGAACCTGCCATTCCCGCATCCGATGACCTTTTCAGCCATTTTTCAGCAACAGAATAATCTTTAGTTACCCCTTGTCCAAAATAGTAGAGCGTCCCCAAGTGTTCAGCCGCAAATTTATTTCCTTGCTCAGCAGAACTCTGAAAAAAGTCTGTGGCTTTTTGAACATCCTTTTTCACTCCCAAGCCATTTAAGTACATGACTCCCAGTGTATTTTCTGCATCTGCATTTTTTTGATTAGAAGCCTTGACAAGCCACGACTGTGCTTTAGTATAATTTTTGTTCTGATAATAGTCCAAGCCGAGAGTGTATTGAGCTTTTGATCGACCTAGTTCCGCCGAAATCCACGTAGATTGAGTCAAAAGTAATACAATCCCCACCACCATTAAAATAACAACAATAATTAAAGCAATTAACCGATTTTTACTTTTTTTATTTTGGGACTTTCTTGTTTCTAAAGTTCTCATTTGCTTCCCCTCTTCATTACGATTATATGATTTGGTCTCTTAGCCAAGAAATATCACGTTTTACTACTTTACCGGGATTTCCTGCTATAACAATATTTTTTTCTGAAAAAATTTTAGCAATAACTGCGGAGGTCCCAACAATACTATTATCCTGAATCATACTTCCTTTTAAAACTGTTGCATTTGCTCCAATCCAAACATTATTTCCTATTTCTATTTTCTTGGCTCTATTTATCATTTTTCCTGTCACGTTATCAAATATTTGATGACCGTCTGAAGCTCTGATAACTATTCCGGTTGACCAAAGATTATCCTCACCCACACGGACAGATAAATGATGCTCATTTCCGATTACAAAATTTGAACCACCAATACTACAGCCTTTTTTTATTAATAATTCATTGTTAGAACTTAGCGTTCCAAAATTAATTAAAGTATTGTTAATTCCCTCTTCATCGGTTTTTTCTATCTCAACTTTTGAAAAATCATTAATATTAATGTAGGTATTTTTAAACTTAGACCCTTCATCAATAAAAACGTTTGAACCTTGACCAAGAAATTTAATAACTAAACCTGGATAACTCTTTATTTCAGTAGTCAAACCATTGGTTACTTGGTAAATATGATTATTTGCAACTTTTTTCATCATCAATCTAATAGTCAGTTCATTTATTAGCAACTCATCTTCAAAAAATATATTCAAAAAATCATAGTCTTCTTCAGCTTTAACACTATAACCTTGTTTCCCAAGTCCAACAGGAACATCTCTCGAATAAAACTTTCTTTCACTCCCATTCATATCACTAACCCCAGCTAAAAGACGTGAAGGATTGAGTGCGAAAGTCCCAATTTTTAAAAAGTAAGTTTCTCCTTTTCGAAATTTTTCAGGTAATTTTAACTTTACCCAACTTCCCATAATGGACTCCTCCATTGAAAGATTAGAAAACTTAATTACGCCCTCAGATTTTTCAAAAGAAAAGTTTTCACTTTCTATAAGTTCAATATTATTTAGCAATACCATTAGTCAATTTCCTCAATACCAATGTGATGTACTCTACCTGTCTTAAAGTTTTCTGAAAATCCAATATGGTCAATATCATCATTCTTGATTTCTACTTCAAAAACAACTTCTTGTCCATTTTCCTTAATTTCGTCACTTATTTTGACAACTTCGCTTCCATCTTGGGCAGTTAACATGAATTCTTTATTTTTCCCTTCCCAAAGAACAGTGACTCTGTATTTATGGTTGAGCTGCAAGAGTGATTTTGTTCTAAAATTTTGCCAGGTCCAAAAATCTTTACTCCCTTTCCTAGCTTTTTTATTCTTTTTGAACTCTATACTTTCTCCCGCTTGTAGTTCAAAATACGGACTGAGTTCATCTAAGTATACGTCCCAAGAACTGATGAGATTTCCCACTACGGAGTTATTATAATTAAACAATCGCTTAGGAATTAATGATTTATTTAATATGTCTAAATCAATTTCATTTTGGGCGATGAAGTTTATATACTTGTCATAGCTTTCATCAAAATAATCATAGTAAGCTTGCATTTCAAAACATGCTCTATAATATAATTCTTCAACACTTGTTTTTTCTGTCAGTTCATAATCCCAAATATAAGGAAGGTGATGGTATTCTGCCAGCCCTGCCGTATTTGAATCCGTTGCTATAATCATAACTGGCAGACCTGCTAAAGTCGCAGCAATGGCTCCATGAATACGAGTTCCCAATGAGAATTTATAGTCTTTCAGCTCACTAATCCACCTATTAGGGTCAGCAATAAATTTTGCACGTCCTTCTACGTAAGCAAAATGTTGATTATCTCCAACTAATAAGTCATGTCGTCTTTCATCTACAAGCGAATGACCATATTCCACAAGCCTAGCCTCATCAATATCTTGTAAAAATACATCTGCCTTTTGGTTTTCAAATAAAACTTTGTCAATAAAGCTAGCCCAATGATAATCATAATCTCCCGCAATATAATTCACTGCAATCTTAAATTCTTGGTCAATTAAATTATATTTGTCGGTATGAATTTTATAATAGGCTTGTTTCTCTTGCAAATATCCTTTATAAGTTACTGAAGGGCAGCCAATAATACTAAATTTTTCTTCAGGATAACCAAGATATTCCGTCAGATATTTATAAGAATAGTTATCTCTAAGGCCGATTATATTCGTTTTACCCATTGCTGTTTCAATAAAATTTTTGATAAGCTTCTCGTTAGAAAATTTGTAAAATCCTTCTCTCGAAAACATACCACCAAGTCCAAATAGTAAGACCTTTGCGTCTATCTGATTCATGATATCTGTCAAATATATCAACTCCTCATCACTACCCTCACGTAAGGTATCCGACATTGGCAATACAAAATAATCATATTTTAATTTTTGTAGCTCTGTATTATGACTAAAGTCCCAAGTTGTGATAAAATTTTCGTGAGAAACTTTGTCAAATAAATTAAGCACCGCCCAACGAAACAACTGATTCCCAGAATTTCCACTCAACCAATCCATATCAATAACTTCTTCATCCGTGTAACTATCCCATGGGAAAATTGCTGTGTGTACTAATATTCTTGTATTTTTTAACTTAACAGTCATTACTTGGCTCCTTTGTTGAAACTTCTATAAAATGTTGAGGCAAATATTTTGAATTCAAATCTTCCAAATTTACTCCATTTTTTATAAAAAAATTTATATATTCATCATATTTATCATAGAAACTTTCATAAAATTTTGGCATTTCTGAGCAAGTTCGATAATAAAGCTCCTCCAATGTTGTTTCTGGAGTAATCTCATACCACCAGACATATGGAATATTATTATAGTCAGCAAGACCTGCTGTTCTTGAATCTATTGCAATGACCATGGAAGGAACACCAGCTAGTAAAGGGATAACATTTCCGTGAATCCGCGTACCAATCGAAAAATCCATTTCACTTATGTCATCCATCCAGTCATCTGGGCGCACAATGAATTTTCCTCTGTTCTCTTTAATAACTGGATGTTTCAAAAATGTTGGTAATAAATCATGATACTTATTACTAGGCATTGGAATATTGTCTAGTAACATTCTACCTTCTTCAATATCTTGAAAATATGCATAAGAATTAGTATATTTACGAAAAATCTTATCAAAAAACTTTGCCCATGAATATTTATATTGACCTGGAGTGAAATTTATACCAATTTTGAAATCATCCGAAAATTTTCGATATTTTGTAGTTTTAAAATGAGGACCAAAATAACGAACCGATGGGCAACCAATAACATCGACTCTATTTATCGGAAAACCAAGGTAATCTACTAAATACTGCTGCGTTCGCTTATCTCGAACACCTATCGATTTTGCTTTAGTAAGAACTGTCGAAACAAATTTCTTTATTAAGTCCTCATTATTGAATTTAGGAAAGACATCATCTTCAAATTGTCCCCCGATTCCATCAAGTATAACTTTTGCATCAACTTTTTCAATAACTTCAGTGAGATAAATTAATTCCTCATCACTTCCTTCACGAAAAGCATTAGCCATTGGCAACAGAATGTAGTCATATTTCTTTTTCTGCAATTCTGGATTATGTCGAAAATCCCAAATTCGTGTGAAATTTTCATGTGGAACTTTTGAAAATAAGTTCAGAGTAGACCACTGGAACAAAAAATTACCAGTATTTCCACTCATTAAATCTCTTTCTCTCATAAATTCGTCATCATAATCTGACCATGGGAATGTAATGGTTTGTATTAGTATTTCAGGGTATCTTTTCAATTTTTCTACCTTTTTTATTTTTACTTAAACTTAAATTATTCTACGCCCTAACATCTAAACCTAAATTTTTCTTAATAAAACCAAAATATCTTTCATTAATTTCATCAAGATGAGTGTAAAACTTTGTCATCTCTGTGCATGAACGATAATATAACTCCTCAATCCGAGTCTTATCTGTCAGTTCATCAAACCAAATATAAGGAATATGATGTGTTTGAGCTAATCCAGCTGTCCGGGAATCAATAGCAATTACTAATGCAGGTACTCCAGCCAATATTGCCGCAATATTGCCATGAATGCGAGTCCCGATAGAAAATTGAAACTCGTGCATTTCATCTATCCAATCAATTGGATTCACAAATAATCTATATCGTTGTTCCTTGATGATAGGGTGCTCTGTAAAGGTCGGAATTAAATCATGCCTTTTTAGACCTACCAAATTCTTTCCATGGCTAATCAATTCCCCCTCATCTAAGTCTTGAAATACCGCATAAGATTTATCATAATTTTTAAATACACTATCTATAAAATGACCCCATTTCCTATCATAGGAACCTGGTGTATAATTAATGGCTAATTTGAAGTCTGCATTAAAAGGTAGATATTCTTTTGCATGCAATTTTTCGTTCAATATTCTAACTGACGGACAGCCAATAACGACTACTTCTGCCTCAGAATATCCCAAAAACTCTGTGATATATTCCTTTGTTCGTTCGTCTCGTACGCCAATAGAAGTTGTCTTTTCTATGAGTAATTCTATGAACTCTCGGATTAATTGCTCATTAGAAAATTTATGAAAACCTACTTTCCCAAACTGTCCACCAATTCCATTTAGTAAGACTTTACAAGATATTTTTTTTAACAAACTTATCAAAAAGATAAGTTCTTCGTCATTATTTTCCCTGAAAGTGTTGGCTAGTGGCAAAAGAAAATAATCAAATTCGTAATTAATCAACTGATTTTCAAGAGTGATATATACTTTAGTGAAATTTTCATGTGGAACGTCAGAAAATATATTTAAAGTAGACCACGAAAACAATAAATTTCCGGTGTTTCCCCCAATTAAATCATTTGACAAAATTCTACTTTTACTAATATTTTCCCAAGGAAATAGTCCTGTATATACTAGAATTTTGGGAGATTCTTGATTAGTCATATCAATTCCTACTCTATTTTTTGATAAGGCATATCCTGTAACTCAGATGTAAAGTTTTCTTTAATTGTTTCAATTTTACCAAGTGAAAAACTTCTAGTTTCATAGGCTTTAGGAACAATAACATAACCATTCCATTGTCCATTATGTTTTGCCCATACTTCTACATTTGAACCTAGCTTACGAAATTGGAAATTAGACCATATTCCACGGTCATCTTGCAGCCACCTAGTTTGCATGGTTTCTTTATTAACACTAATCAAAACAGTTCCCACCTTTGTTTGGTCCAAGTTGGCATCAAGCACCAAAACATCAAGTACAAAATATGTTGTTGCAAATGTATTCTTTTCAGGAATCAATTTTAGGAAGGGAAGTCCTGCATTTTCTCGCCCCTTAGCATCACTCGTGAAAATCAATTTTAACTCTTTAGAAGGATTACTTGCTTCTAGTAAAAGCTCTGTATAATAGCTTGTATTTTGAGCATATTGCCAAAAAATTTCTGCCATATCACTTTCCTTGTAGTACCAAGGTTTATAAGAACCTGCAAAGTGAACAACATTAGGTGCTTCCCGTGATTTATTATAATCATCGCTAAGCTGGTAGGGTAATCGTTCTTGAATAATCTGCCCCCGAACAGAATTTTTTTCCATTAACGTAATAACATTCCAAGACTCAGGAAGATAGTAAACTTTATTTTTAAAACATAAGTTTAAAATATCCTGATCCATATATATCCAGTTACGTTTTTGTACAAGATTAATGAATTCTTCTGTTTTAAAATTTTTACGGATTTCTTGTAAATTTAGTACCAGAACCCCAGCTTGAAAATAATTTTCAAAGCTCTTTAAATTAAGATAATTTAGTATTTCTTTCTTGTAAACTTCTTGTCTCTCAGGAGTATAATTACTAGCAATAAAGTCAAAATCTCTTACCGCACCTACATAATTATTTTCAATATCTATCTCATAAAGATTTGCAATATCATTTTCAACGACAGTATCGCAATCAATGTAAATTACCTTGTCATGGACAAATAATTCTGGTATTAAAAAACGATAATAAGTTTCAACCGAAATATGGGCGTTTGTTTTTAATTCTCCATATTGAGCAATTTTTGCTGATACATCCACAAATCTAACTGAAAAATTAGCTTTATTAAAATTCTTCAAAGCTCTATTTTGTGTTTCAATAGAAATATCATTATGCAGAATTGAAATGTCATAATTATTTTTAGAATTCGCATCTTCTAAAATCGATTGGAGTAGGACGCTAGTATACTTCATATAGGCATCATTACAAGCCATAACAATTGGAATATTATTTTTACTATATTTGGGTTCAACTTTTTGAGGAAGTGGTCTTGTATCACTCCATTGAACAACTGGCAATTTTAGAATGGTGATTTCTTTTCTACTGATTTCCAAATATTTGGCAAAAATCGCAACCAAACGCTCTCCAATGTGTCCTAATGTACGATAAAGTTCTACAGAATATTTTTCATGGTCCACCTGTTTTTCGATTTCTTCTAAAACACCAAAACAAAATTCATTATATTCTTGAAATAATTCTCTTTTCATAATAAACATATTATAAAAAGGTGCCGTATCCGAATATAATACTTCAAATAATGCTCTAGTGTATTTTGGATATTTTTCTGAAATCACTGAAATCAAAGTATCAATATCACTTTTTTCAAGATGTTGATTCCAATGCTCATAAAGACTAATATTTTTTAACTTTCCAGTTTTATCTAAATTTACAGTGTCAATTACTCGCCAACTCTCAGGAATAATTAAATCAGCTCCGTCAATAACTTCAGACATATCTCTTTCAGTAATTGCAAATTCTTTAAGTTGTTCTTCTGTAATTTTATCGCGTGGAATCACACCCCAAATTGTTGAATCTTTAGCTTTTCCTGTATCAAAAGCCATATATCTTCTATAATGCCAAAAGCCTAAATAATCTGAATCTTTATCATGCTTCCATGCCCAATACTGCGCTGTCAATTCACAATAGCGTTTATTTTTAGAAGAAATATTTTCACCCACATTATCATGCAAAACATTTGGAATTTCCTCAGCAGCTAACTGACTTCCCACTTGAATAGGCACCAAAAATTTATTCTCTGGGACATATGAAGGTTTGTGCATTGAAACATATATTTTTGCCTTCAGGTCACTTGAATTTTTACTATCTAAATCGACAAAATCTGTCTTAACTTCTTTAAAATTGACTTCGTGTTCTATACCTAAGCCAATCAATGGATTATTTAGAATCACTTTAGCTTCTTCTAAAACTTCTGTATTTCCAAAATGATTATTTAATCTCCATAACAAATTACCTATAATATTATCTTTGAAATTTGTAAGTTCCTCACTAGAAATTTGAACTTTGTTTATTATATTTTCAATAGATGTAAACTGAGCATCCAGATTATTAAGTTCTTCTTCTAAAATTAGGGAACTCAACTGTTCTTCTTCTGCCTCTTCCACAAGATAAGCAATTTGATTACTTTCCTTAATAACAGCTTCTGATATCACAGTATAGAGCGCTGTGACTAATTGCAAATTATCATAAGGTAGGTTGTTTCTCAAAAATTCAGTAAGGGAGTTTGCTTCTGCTAGCTCTATAACTGAATTTGCTTTATCAAATATCTTTTTACTTATAATTTTATTTCCGAGTAAATAATTATCAATGGAAGTTCCGCCAGATTTGAGAAACTCTTTTAAATTTTTGGGTATACTCTGAGGTTTTTGGGAAACTTTTGCAAATTCTCCGTCAAACTCAGCAACTTTTAAGAAAATCACATCCTCTTTTAAGTTTGACGCTATCTTCTTAGAATAGACTATATCACTTTCAGGAAAAAGAAGATAATCACTTGTTGTTAAACTAGCTCCAAGTTTTTGAACTTCTACATTATTTTTATACTTATCAGGGTCAAAATTAATAATCTGTATTGGAACAAATTTTTTATATTTTTTGATAATAAAATCAAGCATCGTTTTCAAAGTATCATCATCTTCCTTAGGAAGCATGATAATAATATTTAAATTATTTTGACAGAGACTCTTGACTTGGTCTTCTATTGTCATTAAATTGGTATCCGTAATAATTGCCGTAAGTTTAGTCATTTTATTCCTCTTATTTTCATTTAATAATATCTCAGTCAAAATATTAGAATCTAACTTCTAATATTTTTATAACTTGAATCCCAAATAAACTATTAATTAACGTAATCAGAAAATTTATCTCTATATTTGATATGCAAATAACTTGCTACGACAAATAGTATAAAGATAAGCCCCCAAAATACACAGGTATAACTCCAATCCTTTTGCCAGACCCATTGCCGAGCAAAAATTGCATCACGAAATCCCTCTACAACATAATAAACAGGATTCAATAACATTGCTTGTCTAATTGCACCTGGAATGATATGAAAAGTTGTCATGTCAAACACAACCCCTGAAAAATACATCATAAATCTAGACGCATAGGTCAAAAACATTTTAAAATCTCTAAAAAAAACAACAATTGTTGAACAAAGCAAAGTGTATGATAAGACCAACGCAATTAATCCAATAGCATAATATATTAGCTGAATCCAATATAAGTTTGGAAAATAACCATCATACATTGCAATAATTATAGTTGCACCTCCCATAGCCCCTAAAACGGGAAGATTGTAAAACATCTGTACCGTTGGTAAAATACTCATGGGAAATTTCATCATTGAAAAATAGCTATACTGATAAGCTATACTCGTAGAACCATTTACAACCGTAAATTGTAAGAAGAACCAAATAGCAATACCAATCAAAATCCATGGTACGGCGGGAACAGTTCCTGGGATTGACCTGGGAAATAGAACGCCAAATAATAGGTAAAATACCAAAAAAAGTGTTAAGGGTTCAAGATAAGACCAGATTTTACCTAACTTCAGGCCCATATAATTATTTTTAGCTGTAAATTTGGAAATATAGACAATCGTGGATAGATTATCTAACTGTTCCTTGAAGTAAATAAATACATATTTCATTTTGCACTCCTTTTAATGTGACATTTCAGTAGTGCTAGAATTTCCTGGAAGATTAATTATCTCACCAGGACTGATAACACTTAGGTCCGTATTTGGATTTACTTGTTCTATAGCCTGAACAGTTGTATTATTTTCTGCAGCTATATCTCCAAGCGTGTCACCAGCTTTTACCGTATAATTAGTAGCTTGCGCACTAGTATTCGAATGACTTGTCGTTGATGATGATACCGAACTTTTTGAAACTTTTTGTGTACTTTCATTTAATTTACTAGATGTCTTCTTTTCACTTTTACTTTCCGAGGATTCTATCTCTTTAAGTTCCCGCTCAAAAGTAGGTTTTCGGTGGAAGAGATGACCTTCTGTAAAAAATTCATATGGCTTTCCTAATGCTTCTTGCATCGTCCAGTTACTTGTTGCAATTAGCGATAACATTATGATAATTATAGTAACCAAGCCCAACATCACTTTTGAAAAGAGACTTAATTTATAGCCGTCCTTAACATCAAGTATTTTATTAATTGTTTTACTTGCACTTCTTTTTCTCGTATCAATCGTATCGGAGATTTCTTCTCGCAAATTTAGTAGAGAATAATTTAACTGTTCCTTTTGACATTTTTCTTTATATATCGCCTGTTGTTCTGCTGAAAGATTGTTGTACCAATTTATAAATTCCTTATAATGTTCCAGCACTACATCTTTGGATCCTAACTCTTTAACTTCGCCATAGTGTAGCCATAAAACTCGGTCACACCACTTGTTGATTGAATTAATGTCGTGAGATACTACAAATATTGTCTTTCTTTGTTGTCGAAACTCAAACATCTTTTTTGAAGATTTTTCAGCAAAAGTGCTATCCCCAACTGATAAGGCCTCATCAATAATCAATATATCAGGATTTTGATATACGGCAATAGAAAATCCTAGTTTAGATTTCATCCCTGAAGAGTAATTCTTTACTAATTCGTCAATAAATGGACCAAGTTCTGAAAATGCAATAATTTCATCCATTTGTTCATCAATTTCTTTATTACTCATTCCCATCATCAGAGATTTTAATCTAATATTTTCTCGACCAGTAATCCCATTTTGAAGTCCTGCACCTATAGAAATGGTTGAAACTTCGCCATTAACTTGTAAATTACCTGTTGTCGGAGAAATTATTTCACTGATTAGATTGACGAGAGTTGACTTACCTGCCCCATTCAAACCTATAATACCTATACACTCACCGTCATAAACATTCAAATTCACATTTCTTAATGACCAAAAATCAAAAGTTTGATTATTAGCCTTGAAAAACTTTTTTTTGTCACTTTCATTATTTACCTTTAAAGCAAATCTTTTGGTAAGATATGATGCACGTACTTTTAATCTTTTATCTTCTGTCATTATTTAAGTTCACACACCCCTTTATTATCAGTTTTTTCGTATCTGATTTAACACAATTAATGCAAATTGATTAGAAGTCAAATTAGTAGAAAATGACGCATCTCCCACTTCCAGTAAATCTTGATATTTTTTTATATTTTTTATACTTCTCATCTCTTTTAATAAGTTGGAAATCATCATTTCATCATTTTTCACTCCTAAAAGATGAGCAATTTTATAAAGCGCTTGTTCTGATAAATTGATAAGATTTGCTTTATCTGGTAAAGTTGCAACTTTTGTGACAAGCATATTCTCAATCAAATAAATTTTTCCTTCAATATCAAAGTATATAGTGTTATATTCATGACTCGTTGGATAATCCAAAAAATGTCTTTTTATGTATCTTCTTATTTCTTGTAACATTTTAAAAAGAAAAATAGGATTCCCTACATTAGAAAGCCTTCCTAATACTTTGTTAATATTGTTTTCCATTTATTTTCTCCACTTATTTTTATATTATTTTCTAAATCAATCATATTTATTGTCATTTGAAAACTATTTAGAGAGTAGTTTTTCTATTCTTTCTATTTTTTGCTCTTGATAATTATTATAAATGACCCAGAAATCATACATTTCTATATCAATTTCTAAAGGTATATCAACTCTATACTCTGTTAAAGAGACTTTTTTGGTTGAAAGTTTACTTCTATCAAAGGGTTGTAACTTATTTCTAATTTCAAAATGATTAAATATCCCATTGGTATAAATTTGAATCATAACATGATTTTCCACCCGATTTACTGCTATCGCTCTCATATTTATTGCAATTTTAGGAATTTTCGAATTTAGAACAGGGTAAAAATATTGATTTTCTTCTCGTCTCATAATTCCCAGATATTTTTTCATAATATGTCTTAAAGAATGCCACCTATTAAATCTTACGACTCCTCTATAATCCTCTAAGAGCAAATATTTCCAAACAATTTTTCGGGCTCCTGTTCGAAAATAAATTGCGGGGTCAAAATTTATTTTTCCTAAATACCTGTCAATATTCATTTTAAAGTCAATAATTCTTTTTAAACTAAATTTATATCCAACATCCCTTCGCAATCCGAAGTTATATACAAGCCACTCCAAACGTCTAGCCAAAAATTTCTCTTTTGAAATATCATCAGGAAATGTTTGATTGATATAACTCAGAGCTCGTAGCCAAGAAATCATAAAATCTCTATTTACTGTTTTGCTTAAACTCACATTATTATCATCTCGATTCAAATATGTAGTTAATCTTTCTCCTTGAGTAATTTTTTTTGAAAATCTCATGGCTTCATAAAAAAATGTTACGTCATCACCAACTCTTTGACTGGGGAAGTGAAGATTATACTTCTCAATTAAGCTCCTTTTCACCATAATTCCTTGGGGACCAAGCCACTCATAAAAAGCAGAGGAAAGTTCCTGTATATCACGTTCTTTTTTATTTCCATCAAAGAAGTATGCTTTACTTTTGAGAGTAAGTTTACCATTTATACTTTGTACTAGACCAAAAAATCCCATATCATCACCAGAATTTTCTAGAGATTCAGACATATATTGAAGAGCATTTTCATCGTACCAATCATCTGCATCTAAGAAAACCAGATAATCCCCACGTGCATTTAATATTCCAACATTACGTGGACCATGTGCACCACCCGTATTTTCTTTCAATTGATAAAATTCAATGCTCGAATACTTTTGCAGATATTTTTCTACAATCTCTGCTGAATTATCTGTTGACTTATCATCAATAAAAAGTAATTGAAGTTTCTCTAAACTAATAGTTTGATTTACTAATGAATCTAACATTCTTTCTAGATAGGGAGCGTTATTATAGTTAGCAATAATGACGGAAACTTTAGGTGTATCAAAAACTAATTCTGAGGAGATTTTTTCATAAGTTGGAAGATTTAGTTTCCATTTTTCATTGTTCAGAAAATTGTGGTAAGAAAATTCTTCTTGTAATTCAGTTGAATTCATTGTCCCTAACCTTTATTTACCGTAATCACTAAATTGATTACAAAGTTTTCTATGGAGTTGACTGAAAATGTTGAAATATTTGATAACAAGCATTTTTCAAAACGACAAATATACAAAATTATTTTTTTATCTCGATTTATCTTATTCAATCAATAATTTAACTCTTTTCTAATTTCATCATTTCAAAACAATATAATCATTTACTGACCGATTATCTTGACTTACATAAATCATTTGCCCATTCAATGACATTTGACTGGATCCTCCTCCATCCATTACTATTAGGTTTTCTAAATGAAGTGACTGAAGCTTCGACATGATTGCTTGGTACCCTGTACTGGTGTCTGATATGATTAAATAGATGTTATTATTTTTATCATTCCCTAAAAAAGAATGAATTTCCCAATTCACTGTTCCGTCACTAGGTAAACTTTTACCATCTTTTATCAAGATTGAACCAAAGCTAAAGCTCGTCTCAGCACCATTTTGCAAAATTTTACTTGCTGGCGTTGATGAATCATATACCTTCACTGAACCATCTTTGTTAAAAACAAAAGCATTTTTGGCTCTTTTATCGGAATTCCAATCTTTAAATAACTTTCCATTGTTAATTTGAAATCCTGTAACTTTACCTGTACTCATATTAAAACCCGAAGCGTTCATAATTAAACTGTTGGGATATTTACTTACAACTTCTGACATACTCATCACGGGACTATCGGCAGAGGTTGCTGTTTTCAAGAGTTGCGGACTATGGGCTTTATATATTTTAAAGTTACCATCTGAGAGATCTGTAAATTTTTTTCCGGATCCTTGAGAAACTATCTGAAGCCAACCAGCTTTACCTGTATCTTCTACTGAAATATCTGGTTGATCATTTTCTTTTAATCTATCAGAATTTGAAATTTGAGAATCTGAAAGACTATAACCATTTGATTTTGAGGTTTTTTTTACTTGTTGAGTTTGTACTGCTGAATTTTTTGTACTTCTGCCGTGTATGTGCCCTAATGATAGGATTAGCAAAAAGCATATAATTACTACCAAAAATAATATAACTAAGCTTTTTGACAATATTTTTTTAAACATCAACTTTTCTTTCTTTATTTAATCTATACCTTAAAACTATTTCTGGTATTTTTAGTAAATAATTTTAACAGCAAGTTCTTATATTTAAACTAGACTATTTTTCTAACTTAATTATAAGGAAGTGATAATAACCATTCTTGACAAAGCTCGGCTATTTCATGCCGCTGTGATAACGACATGTTATTAAATATCTCTCTACTCGTAAGATCCTGTTTTTTCTTTAATAGTGAATCTTTACCGATTAAAAATTCGGGAGTAACATCAAAATAATTAGCAAGTTCCATTAATCTTATCCCTGAAGGAATAGATCCTCCTTTTTTATAGTTATGTAAAGCATTTCTTGGATATCCTAAATCTTTTTCTACCCTATTGATAGATTTACAATGCTTTTGCGCTAAACTAATTAATTGATTATAAAAAATACTTTCTACCACTTTAATCAAACTCCTTTATTACATTTATTTATTTCAGAAAAATTTGTGTTTTTCGGAAACTATCGTAATGTAATGAATACAAATAATATTGTAAATCCTGAGATAGAGCTAAGTTTATGACTACACTTAATTTATCAAGATACTTTAGAGAAAAGTAAAAGCAATCTAAGTAATTTAACTATTACATTTTGTGTTGTTTTACCAGTAAAATCATAAAAGAGTATAAAAAAAGTTTCCGAAAAACACAAATTTTTCGGAAACTTTTAAAATAATCACCCTTGAAATTTCTTAAAAAATCCAAAACCCCTACTAAATAAGGCCTAGACTATAGTAATTATTGATACATAGTTTGTTATAAATGCAATTTTAAGAAATACCAGTACATCATTGTACACTTCATTATACAAAATGTTTGTAAATATTTCCACTCTTAATAAGTTATTTTATTCACGAAGCTATTAGTTAACATACCTGATGAATTCCTGGTAATGTAAAACCTCTAATATTATATCATTATGACCAGCTAGATATTAAAAAAAAATAAACAATTATATAAAAACGCATTACCTTACAAGCGATAATTTTATTATTCGTTATTTTTTTAAGGTTTTTTTACTACACATGAATTTTAAGTTGCGTTTATTTATCAATTGTATTATTAGTTTCATTTATTGTCAAGAAAAATAATGCAAAGTAACTTTCTTTGCGTTATTTATATTTACTTAACTTTAATGTAATAAAAAGACCTCAAATAATTTTGAAGTCTTTTTATTATTTATTCAGTAATTCCAAGAAGTTGCTTAATTTGTTTTACTTGGATCTTAGCATATTCTGTTGGATTTGATTTTTGAAGTGCAGCAAGTTGAGCCGCTTTTTGTGGGTCAGCTTTAAGTTGAGCTTCCATTTGTTTTTGCATTGCTGGAGCTTCTTGACTCAATTTTTTAACTTGATCTTGAGTCAAAACTAACCATGTATCTTTAGGTACTGAAACAACTGAATTTTGTTTAACTAATTCATTTTGTTCACCACCTACACTAAATAGTAATTTATAAAAGTCAGATGACCAAACGCGTCTTGTCGTTTTAGTTGTAACTGTTGCTTTAGTATCATCCACTAATTTATAAGTCGCTGATTTTTTAACAGCTTCTGAAATGTGTTTTTCATCAGGTTTAAAATTAGTGTCGGCTTTTTCCGATTTTTCATTATTTCGGTAAACAAAGACATAATTATCAGTGTTTTTACCAATTTCTGCTTTAATCATCATTCCATAAGGAGCTGATTTATCTCCAGCAGTATAAATTTGGTGCGTAGTTGAAGTTGTTACTTCTTTCATTCCCCAGTTATCTCTGATATGCATAGTTAGCATGGTCACAGAACCAGCTAATAAGAGAAAGGAAATTCCACCAACTAACCAATGAGCGATTGTGTTTTTTATAAACATGAAACCAAAGAAAGTTCCAATCATAAACACTACCAATAATAATATAATTAGCATTATTTATTTTCTCCTTTCAAGTCTTGTTCTTCAACAGGGACACCAGAAATCATTCGACCACTCTTCAAGAAGAGAGCAACTCCGATACCAATAATGGCAAAGACGAGTCCAATTGCGAATGAAGCGTGGTAACCTTGTAACATTGCTTCGATTGCTTTATTTGCAAATTGCAATGGATTTGTTGATTTTAATGATGAAGCAGGCATATTGTTAGTAATTACATTTTGAGCGACTGAAGAAAGGAGGGCAACAACAACTGATGACGCGACTTGACGCGCTGTATTGTTTGAAGCTGTTGCTTGAGCGACTTCATTAACTGGAACTGCATTCATGGCACTAGTTGTTAATGGCATCATTACCATACCAACACCAACCATACGTAATCCATAAAGAAGAGTAACAAAGTGGTCAGGAGTCGTAGCTGTAAAGAACATAAATGGTATAGTTCCCAGTGCTAAAACGAGGAAACCAATCACCGCAAGACGTTTTGAACCAATTCGGTCATAAACTCCACCAGCAAGTGGGGCAACAACAGCCATCATTAATGACCCAGGTAAGAGAACCAAACCTGAATTAAAGGCAGAAAGTCCATGAACATCTTGAAGGTAAAGAGGAAGCATCATTTCAACACCCATCATTGCCATTGTACTTAAAGCAAGTGCAAGAGTTACCAAAGTAAACTGTCTAATTTTAAAGACGCGAATATCAAGGAATGGATCGTCCATTTTAAGTTGACGTAAACCAAAGAGGAAGATAATAATCAACCCTCCAACAATTGGGGCGATAACGGTGTTGAATTTACCCCATCCGTCAGTTGCAACATTAGTGAATCCCCATAGGAAAGCACCAAAACCAACAACTGAAAGTAAAACTGACAAGAAGTCTAATTTCATTGGACGGTTCGGAATAACATCACGCATTGCAAAGATTGAAATAAGGAAAACAACTCCGACAACAATCATTGGAATAAGGAAAATTGTTCTCCAACTTGCTGCAAATGTCCAAAAGATAAGGTTAAATTTATGAGTAATTAACCAACCTGCAAATGTTGGACCTAAGGCTGGCGCAAGGACAAGAACAACTCCGGCAACCCCCATGATTGCTCCCATTTGTTTAGCTGGAAACATATTAACAAGGGCAACTTGCATCAAAGGCATTGTAATCCCAACTGCAATAGCTTGCAGAATCCGACCTGCTAGGAAAACCCACCAGCTTGATGTTGGAGCCGAGTAAGCAACAAACATTCCGATAAATAAAATTGCGTATGCTGTTACGTAAAGCCAACGTGTAGGGAATTTTGTTGCTAAATATGCTGAAATAGGAACCATAATCCCATTGGCTAATAAAAACCATGTTGTTGCTTGTTGTGCTGTTGACATGGAGATGTTGAAGTCATTCATCAATGTTGGAATTGCTGTCCCGAGTGATGTTTGCATCAACATGGCTCCAAATGTACCAACCAGAATCAAAATAAGCATTCCGATTCGGCTATAATGTTTACCATGTATATCTAAATGGTAATCTTTTTCGTATGTATCAGGCATTTTTTTCCTCCTCTTTTTCTTTGTCTTCTTTAGCTAGCTTCATTCCAATTTCTAAAAATAATTTGAAATTTTCAATGAAACTTTCTGTTCGTTCTTCACCCATTTCTTCAAAAACGCGTGCTAAATTTGAGCAAGCTTCTACTCGAATTTCTTCCGCAACATGACGTCCTTTATCAGTAATGGCTACTAAAATTTTTCGACGGTCTGTTCTTGAAATCTCACGGGTAACTAAATTTTTACTCTCAAGATTATTCAAGATTGTCGCAATTCTTGCAGTACTTGTATGCGTAAATTTTGCAATCTTACTTGGAACAATTTGCTTACCAGCTTCCTTATAAAGATAGCCCAATACCAAATGCTCCCCTTGGGAGTAGGTATTAAAGCGGTGCATCATCTCTGCTTTTCCTCTTTTGATAACAGTTGTGAGGAAAACCTCCGCTGCCTTATTGTAATCCATTTTCACTCCTCCCTAACGGTAATATTTACTAACGACGTTAACTATTATAATCCGTTCACTATCTTTTGTCAAGAATAAAAATTTTAGTTTTTAATTTTTTTTTAAATAAAAAAACCTATTCCAAAATAGGCTTTTTTATTTTAAAAATTATCCAACAATTCGTGCGAAGGCATTTTTTAATTCATTATTCTCTGTTTCTTTTAGATATAAATAATTATTTGTATTTCCTTGATTTTGTGCGGTATAAAGCACTATGGGATTTCCTGATTTAATAACAAAGAGATAAACATGATTAACACCAGAGTTTTTCTCATTCATATCTGAATAAACATCAACTAATTGATATCCTCCTGAATCTTCTCCTGTTTCTGACCATTTTAATTCGATAGGCTGATTATTTATTGCTGCTTTCCAAGTTGAATTATTATCTATAACTGACCAAGGAATAGAGAGACCATATAAATTAAGATTGTGATTAGGACCATACTGACTGTAAGATTGTCCCATTTCTATCCCCCACGCTGACATAAACTCTGCAAGACGTTGATTTTTTTCTGGGTTCCATTTTCTTATTTGTGTAGAAGTTGAGGGAGAAATTGATTTTTCTATTGATGAAGAAGACTCTTTAATAATACTTGATGATTGGGTAGTACTCGAAGTGCTCTGAGTTATTGAAGAGCTTCGTGAGCTTTGGCTACTTTTAGAACTTTCTTTTGTTGTTTGAGAATTTTGTTTTGAACTACAGGCTGACATTCCAAGTGTTGCTACTAAAAAAATTGCAACAAGATATATTTTTTTCATCTTTTCTTCTCCTAACTACAATTTTACTTCAAAAGTAATTAAAAAACTACTAATATCATTAAACGAACTAAATAAAAAATAAGAGTCCCATACTTTATTCAAATAGGAACTCTTATTTTAGTTACTTTATGACTATGATTTTTTATTTCTTGCAGAAATAAGCAACATCATTGGACGTCTCATCTCATTTTTCATTTCTTCGAGCTCTCTCATTTCTACAGGAGGTTTGGGTTCAATTAAATTTATAAGTTCAAAACCAGAACTTAACAAAGAACTTACATAGCTTGTTAATGTCCGATGATACTTAATAATTGGTTCACCTAAGAAATTGACTTCACGTTTTCCTTCATAATAATAATTATCAACTGGAAAATGAAGAATTTTACCTTCTGCATCATAGCACCAATCCTGTTTCCCTGATGAGGTATAGAGAGGATGTTCAACAGAGAAAATAAATTCCCCATTCTTTTTAAGACACTTTGAAATTTTGCAGACCAGGTCTTCAAAATTTGAAATGTAGTGAAAAGCTAATGAACTAAAAACAACATCAAAAGTATCTGCAGGAAAGTTAATATCCTCTATTGCGGATTGTTGATAGGTAATTTTTTTATCATTATTAATATCAAGAGCAACTTCAAGCATCTTGTGTGAAAGGTCTATTCCTACTACTTCTTTAGCTCCATGATTGACTGCATATTTACAGTGCCATCCATATCCACACCCTAAATCCAAAACTTTTTTATCCTGAAAATTTGGGAGTAGTTTTTCTAATTCAGACCATTCACCAGCGGCCTTCAATCCCTTTTGGGACCTTGACATTGATGCATAATTTTTGAAAAAACGTTCATTATCATATTTATTTTGTTTCATTTTTTATTCTCCATGTAAATATAGTTCATCATTTTATAAATATTTACATGGAAACTACAATTTTTTGAGCAATAATTCCTTTGTTCATCTATCTTCTTTCATAATTCGATTAGTTATTTTTTATATATTTTATAGTCATATTCTATCATAAGCACTTTAAAAAATCATTAAGTAGATAAATAAATACATCTTAATAATAAAAAGTAGGAGAACCTACTTTTCTTTCTCTTCAACTTCTTTGAGCGCTTTTGAAGCCTCACTAAACAGCTCCTCAGCTTTACTTGTGGTCTTTTCAAAGGTATCTTGAATTCCTGTTTGCGTACCAACTGTTGCATTTCGGAGTGCTTCATCTTCAAGTTCCTTCATTTGCTCATTGCTTAATTTGGGGTTTATTTCAGGCATAATCCACCTCCTTCTTGACTTCATTATATTACACTTTTCGATAAAGCGCTAACATTATGTTCAATAAAAAAACAACTCAAACAAAAATGAGTTGTTTTTACTATATTATGCATCAATTGTCGAGTACTGAGCATTATTTTCAATAAATTCACGACGAGGTTCAACTCTGTCTCCCATGAGCATATCAAAGATTTTGTCAGCTTCTGCTGCGTCTTCAACAGATACACGTGCCATTAAACGGTGTTCAGGATCCATTGTTGTCTCCCAAAGTTGATGGTCATCCATTTCCCCTAAACCTTTATAACGTTGTACAGTAGGCTTTGTTCTTCCTTGAGCCCAACGTGCTAAAGCTTCTTGTAAATCTTTTTCTTGATTTTCACCTGGTTGAATGTATTCTTTTGTTTCTGAACCAACTTTGATACCGTAAATTGGTGGCTGAGCAATATAAACATATCCTGCTTCAACGACTGGGCGCATATAACGGTAGAAGAGTGTTAGTAAAAGCGTACGGATGTGTGCTCCATCGACATCGGCATCGGTCATGATAACAAGTTTATGATAACGTGCTTTCGACAAATCATAATCTGCTCCAAAACCAGTTCCCATTGCAGTGAATAGAGAACGAATTTCTTCATTGGCCAAAATTTTATCCATCGTTGCTTTTTCCACATTCAAAATCTTACCACGAATAGGTAAAATTGCTTGGAATTCACGATTACGTCCTGATTTAGCCGAACCTCCAGCCGAATCTCCTTCGACGATGAATAATTCTGTTTGTTCTGGATTATTTGATGAACAGTCAGCTAATTTACCGGGAAGGTTGGAAATTTCAAGCCCTGATTTTTTACGTGTCACTTCACGCGCACGTTTTGCTGCAATCCTTGCTTTACTTGCCAAAATCCCTTTTTCAACGATTTTACGAGCAACTTGTGGATTTTCTAACATAAATGTTGTCAAAGCTTCCGCAAAGAGTTTGTTAACAATTCCTGTTACTTCTGAGTTCCCAAGTTTTGTTTTGGTTTGCCCTTCAAATTGTGGATTAGGATGCTTAACCGAAATAACTGCTGTCAATCCTTCGCGGACATCATCCCCAGTTAAATTATCTTCGTTTTCTTTAAGAATTTTATTTTGTTTTGCGTAATTATTAATAACACGAGTAAGGGCTGTTCTAAAACCTTGCTCATGTGTTCCACCTTCGTGAGTGTTGATGTTGTTAGCAAAGGACATCACTACTGAATGATAAGTATCAGTATATTGCATTGCTACTTCAACAGCAATTCCATCCATTTCACCTTCAGTAAAAATTGCTGGTTCAAAAATGACTGTCTTATTTTCATTTAAATATTCAACATAAGACTGAATTCCACCTTCATAATGGAAATGAACTTCATTTTTTTCATTTCCTTCACGTTTATCTGTTAAGGAAATACGAAGACCGCGATTCAAAAAGGCTAACTCACGAACACGTGTTGCAAGCTTATCAAAATCAAATTCAACAGTTTCTGTAAAAATTTCTGGGTCTGGTACAAAGTGAACAGTTGTCCCTCTACGGTCAGTTTCACCAATAATTTTTAAATCATCTCCAACGAGACCACGATGATATTCTTGATAATATTTTTGGCCATCTTTATGAACAGTAACATCTAGTACGGTTGACAAAGCATTAACAACAGATGAACCAACACCGTGCAATCCACCAGAAACTTTATAGCCGCCTCCGCCAAATTTACCTCCAGCATGCAACACTGTGAAGACTGTTTCCACGGCTGGACGACCCGTTTTTTCTTGAATATCAACCGGAATTCCACGTCCATCATCAACAACAGTAATTGAATTATCAGGCTCAATAAAAACCTCAATATGGCTTGCAAATCCTGCAAGTGCTTCATCAATTGAATTGTCAACAATTTCCCAGACTAAATGGTGCAAACCTTCTTTTGAGGTTGAACCAATATACATCCCTGGACGCATACGTACAGCTTCAAGACCTTCAAGTACTTGAATTTGACTGGCGTCATATTCGTCTGCAAGCATTTCTAAATTTTTATTTTCTTCGTTCAAAGTTAACTCTCATTTCTAGGAAAAACTTACTACTATTATACCATAAATCAGCAATTTTAGCTCTAGTGCATCGTATTTTGTCACTCAAACTTGTAAAAAAAATAAGCAATTTTGACTAAAAATCTGCTTATCATTAATTCATTTTTTAAAGATTACAAAATAATCTCTGTCAGCTGATGAATAATGTGAGTTGGCTTGCTATTAAGCGAACCATCACTTACAGTGTTAATCGCTTGTCCTGACAGAGTTGAATCTGTTGAGCTATCAAAATAAATTGTTGATATCCCAGCAGCATTTCCTGCTTCAATATCTAAAGGACGATCGCCAATCATCACTGTCTTCTTTGGATTGAGTTTATATTTATTTAACAAATAGTAAATTGATTCTGGTGCTGGTTTTCGTTTGAAGCCATTATCAGACGTGACAACTTCTGTAAAATATGAATCAATTTCAGCTGCTGACAGAATTGTCAGAACTTGATGATTGCGATGTGAAATCATAAAATTCTTATTTCCTTTTACTGATAGGTCTGTCAGTACTTTTTTAGCACCGGAAAAGAGAATTGGTTTTTCTAATTCTTCTGCTTCTAGCTTTTTGTATTCTTCCAAAAAGCCTGGCAAATCACTGGCATATTTTTCAACAGCGTAAGCCGTTGAAACTTTTAGCGCATCATATACATCAGTGCGCAAAACAACACGCTCTGCCATTGACCAAAGCGTTGCAGCAAATGCATGACTAGAACTTTCATAATTGTCCAATAAAGTTCCGCCTAAATCCCAGATATAATTTTCGTAGTCCATGTTAATATTATAACACACTTTAGTAGCTAACATTTTGTCAGAAATGGATATTTTTAGTTTGCTTTCAAAATTTTAACTGGAAATTTTTTACCTTTAAATTGATTCTGAGTTAGTTCCATCTGTGCTGTTAAATAATTCTTTAAAAGTGGTTTTTTTATACTCGTTAATGTAATTTTTTGAAGTTGATTTTTCTTAACATATCTACTGAAATCAAAGGTTTGTTTCCACCAAGTTGGATGACTTGCAGCTACAATTGCAAAATTTTCTCCCGTTAATAATTGATGATCATAATATTTTCTCTCAATATCATTGAAATAATCCTCTGAATAGTAACTAAGCTCTCTCATAGCTCTGTCAGTAACAATGCTCGCTTCTTGTTTTTTTTCAAAAGTTGAAGTTTCAAAGGCAAATTGTACATTATTTGTTTTTGAATCTACAACATAATAAACTTGATTATCCACTAAACTGTAGGTTTCTTTAATTTTATCTTTAAATATTAAACCTCCCAGAGCAATAATAAAAAATACAGCATAAAGTAGAATCCTTTTCCAAGGATTTAATTTTCTTGCTCTAGTGGCCTCATCAATTTTTTCAAAAGGATTTTCTGTAAATAAATCCCTTTGTTCAAAACCACTCTGTTTTAACCATACTTCTTCACAAATAATAGAAAGTTCATTAATATCCATAGATATGATAGAGCCCTGTATCGACAATACAATTTTTAAATTGTGACCTGGGTCAAAATAATTTTGGTAAAACTTTAGCCGTTTATACCAAATTTTCTTTTCAATATAGACAGGATTAAATGAAGTTTGTTCACAAATATATAGTACACCTGAACGAACATACATTCCTCGGATGTCTCTCCACTCAATCTTAACTTCACGAAATAATAGCCGTAATTGAATTCCTTCTTCGTTGATGATGACCAACTTTCGTCGAGAATGATTGATGAGAAATATCAAAAAATATATAAGTAATAGTCCAATTAATAAACTTAAAATAATATGGCGCAAACTTTCAGAATTGATAGATTCCTGAATAAAAAAATTCTCGAAAAAAGACAAAAATATAAAAATTGACCAAAGAAATGCTAACTTCCAAACGTCCGTTTTAAGTTCCAATGGTAAATAATACTCTTCCATAAAAATTCTCTCCTAATAAAAGCATTATATCAGAATTTTCTAATAAAATAGTTTTAAAAAAAGAAACCTCAGGGTTTCTTTTAAGCTTGTTCCGATTTTGATAAAAGAATAACAGACACGATGACCATAACAATCCCTAGTAATTCGAGTGGGGTTAACTTCAAGCCAAATAATGGAATACTTAAAAAAACAGAAGTCAATGGTTCAGTAGCTGTTGCAACAGAAACAACAAGCGGTGAAATCAATTGAAAGGCCCTTAAAAGCAACAAAAAAGCCAGTGCTGTTCCAACAATAGATATTGTTAAAACATAAAAAATTGACAAGGGTTCAATTCGAAAATCAATACGCCAAACTGGATAGAAGATATTACAGGCAATCCCCGCAAGCATCATTCCCCACCCGGTCATATTGAGTGCGCCATATTTATCTAATAATGGCCGAGGGATGATTGAGTAAATAACAACAGCTACACCAGCGAGAAGTCCTGTTACAAGGGCTAGGGGACTGATTGATAAATGTTTGATATTTCCGTCCGTAATCAACAAAAAAACACCTATCATTGCTAAAATGACGAATAAGACCGATTTGGGTTTTGGTACTTGACGTTGAAAAATGAGTAAATAAAGCATAATAAAAACGGGTGCTGTATATTGTAAAATTGTCGCTGTAGCACTATTTGAAAGTTGAATGGCCACATAATAAAAATATTGAACAGAAAATACCCCACCAAAAACATACAAAAAGAGGGTTGGCATATTCTTTTTTGATTTCCAGACATCAAAAAAACGCTTATGGTCTCGCGAAAAAGACATGGCCAATAAAATAATACCAGCAATCGTTAAACGTGTTGATGTAATCCAAAGCGGGCTACCATGATAATCACGGAAAAAAAGCTGACCAAAAATGCCAGAAATTCCCCACATACAGCCGGCAACTACTGCATAAAGTGTGCCTTTAAAAATTTGTTTTTTTACATTCATTTTTATATTATACCATACATCAAGAGGGTTCATTAGGGTTCAATCATCATTATATTTTTATATATTACGTTCTCGATTATTAGTGAGTTTAAGACATAATGGAGTTAAAAGAATAGCTTAATATTTTATCAAACAAGGAGTGGTATCTTAAAGATTTGCAGAAAATTTGTTAAATCTTTACATTATTTTACTATCAATATGGCTCCAAAATTTTATATTTACTTGAACTAATTCATGCGAGAGGCGGTATAGTCCCAACTATTTTATTTCCTTAATCAGTTAATTTTGTAAAAAAAAAACATTTTATATAAAATGTTTTTTTGGTTATTTTAATAAAAGAATCGGATAAGAATTCCACCGAAGATAAGGACAATTGCACCACAGAGTCTATTAGCCATCTGTGCAAAAGCAATCATCTCCATTCTATCTGATGCAGACAAGACAGCAATGTTACCTGTTCCACCCATAGAATTATTGATCATCCCTGCACCAATGGCAGTTTCGACTGGATAAAGTCCAAAGAGGCGAGCCAAGAACCAGCTAGCAAGTCCCATTACAACAACACTTGTCAAGCAAAGTACAACAAATTGCCATGTAAATGCTGAAGCAAGAGTATTCAAGTCAATCAAAGCAAGACCAATACCTGCCAAAACAGCATGAGTAAGGTTTGTCATAATCACTTGGTTAAACATTACAACAGATTCTTCTAAATCTTTAGGAACAGTATTTGTTGCTTTCAAGATAAATACAATAATAATCATAAATGCATATTGATGAATATTAGGGAAGAATTTGTTCAAGATGTCACCAGCCATCAAAAGAGCAAAGGCAAAGAGCATTCCTGTTCCGATTTGTTGAGCATCTAATTTTATTTTAGGTTTAGCCAACTCTTCTTTAGTTGCTGCAACAAGAGTCCCATGTCCATTATATTTAGATTTGTTGAATACTTTAGCGATAGATAAGGCACCAATAATCGCAAGAATATTACCAAAAGTAACTGCTGGAGCAAGTTGAGAGAAGATAGCTGCTTGGTTTCCATGAGCCAATCCGGCTGCATAGATTTGAGAGAGTGGAGTAATTCCGGCTCCCATACCACCTGACATCATTGGCATAGAAACATACATTACAGAATCAGCAAATCCATTACCAATAAGCATTCCTACAAGACCTACTGAGAAGAAACCAATAACCATAGTGATTAAAGCAATCGGAATAAATTTCTTGGAAGCTTTAACCAAAAGATTTCTGTTCATTCCTAAAATAGATCCACAGATAAGTGCAGCTATATAAAAATCAAGAAATCCAAATTTCCCTCCCATAAAATTGGAAACTGCTCCAATAACATTTGAAGGAACAATGTGGAAGAAAGATAATAGAGTAGCACCAATTAAAGTGAAAACAGATCCCCCACCTAAGTATGAATTCATAATAGGGAGTTTTTCTCCTATGAAGTATAATAGGTGACCTAATGTTACAAGTAGGAGAGTTAACCCTACCATATCAAGTGGAAGTTTTCCTAATAGTGTTACAACTATGATGACAGCTACGAAAAAGGCATATAAGGGAAGACTAATTCCCGATATTTTCGTTTCTTTAAGTTTTTTCATTTAAGATATTCCCCTTAGTACTCTGGATACCATTTAAGATCACGAACTGCTTTAGCCATATCAGTTTCTTTAGATTCAGTAAGACCTTGTTCTTGAGCTTTCTTAGCAACTGCTTCTGCAACTTTAATTGATACATCAGCAACAAATTCAAATGGAGGAAGAACAGGAGCACCTGGTTTACCTGGATCTACTAAACCGCTCAATGAATGTGCAGCTGCACCGATCATTTCATCTGTCAAAAGTTTTGCTTCAGATGCCAACATTCCTAAGCCCAAACCTGGGTAGATAAGTGAGTTGTTTGCTTGACCAATTTGATAATCAACACCTTTGTAGTTGATTGTTCCTGAAGGAACACCAGTAGCGACAAAAGCTTTTCCATCAGACCACTCAATAACTTGTTCAGCTGTAGCTTCCATTTTTTTAGTTGGATTTGAGATAGGGAAGATTACTGGGCGTTCTGTATTAGCACACATTGCTTCAACAACTTCTTTTGTAAAGGCACCTGGATTAGTTGAAGTTCCTACTAAAATAGTTGGTTTTACTGTCTTAACAACGTTAAGAAGGTCAGTCATATCTCCAGCATCTTTATAATCAGCACGTTTTTTAGCAAATGGTTTTTGAGCTGGTGTAAGGTCTTCCATATCATCAAAAAGTAAACCTTGTTGATCAATCATGAAGAAATGTTTGTAAGCTTCTTCTTCAGAAAGACCTTCACTAACCATTTCAGCATGAACACGACCAGCAATCCCTGCACCGGCTGAACCACCACCATAGCAAAGGTATACTTGATCAGTTAATTTTTCACCTGTAATGTCAAGTGATCCGAAAATACCACCTAAAACAACAATACCAGTTCCTTGAATGTCATCATTAAATGTTGGGATTTTTGTTTTGTAGTTATTTAAAATTGTTGCAGCATTTGAACGTCCGAAATCTTCCCAGTGAAGGTACAATTTAGGGAAAATTGATTCTGCAGTTTCTACAAATTGATCGACGAAACTGTAGTATTGGTCACCGTAAATACGTTCTTGATGGTTTCCAAGATACAAATGATCTTCTAAAAGTTCTTTTCTATTTGTTCCTGCATCAATAACAACTGGAAGTACAGACGCTGGATCAATACCTGCTGCGGCTGTATAAATCATTAATTTACCAACTGAGATATCAACACCTTGAGTTCCCCAGTCTCCGATACCAAGGATTCCTTCAGCATCAGTTACAACAATAAGACGAATTTCTCTGTCACCTGCTGCATTTTTCAATGTTTCAGTAATGTTTTCAGGGTGGTTAATATCAAGATAAGCAGCATATTGTGGATCTACGAACAAATGACTGTAGTTTTCAATTGTATCAGCAATTGTTGGATCATAAACAACTGGATTAAATTCTACAATATGTTTGTTAAATAAGTAGTAAAACAAAGTACGGTTTGTATTAAAAATTTCCATCAAGAAATGACGTTTTTCTAAATCAGATGGTTTTGTCAAATATTGTTCGTAAGTTTGTTCAGCTTGTTCTTCAATTGTTTGAACAGTTGGTGGAAGAAGACCAATCAACCCCAATTCTTGACGTTCTTTCATAGTAAAAGCTGTTCCTTTATTTAAAAAAGGATTGTTTAAAATTTCATGTGCACGCATCGTACAACCTCCATAAAAATTATAATTAATGTTATTACTTTATTACTATAAACTTCTTTTATCGTTATAGTCAAATCCCTTGGTGTTGATAAATTTTATTTATAACGCATAAATAATGTCAATGTTTATCTAAAAAGCTTGATATAAAAATAGATGATATTAATCAAAGAAATAATACTAATAATTAGCTTATAACTATTAAATGATGAACTGTTCTTCTCCTATTACTATTCCTAATTTATCAGGGTTTCAAACAATTTAAGATTAAGATTTTTTGTCAATGGTGGCTGTGTATCTAAAGTATACATTTTTTTAAATAAAAACAAAATTGTGCGCTTTGCTTTATTCATATTTTCTATTATATGAAAGTATTCTAAAAAAGTAGAGTAAAATCACTCTACTTTTATTTTTTAAATTTATGTATCTTTTAGGTTAATAATTTGATTAGAAATTTTTTCAACAAAAGCTTGATCATGTTCGACCAGAAGCATAGTTGGATGATAAGTTTCTAGAAGTTGAATTATTTGTTCACGATTAAACACGTCAAGATAATTAAGCGGCTCATCCCAGAGATAAAGCTCTGCTTCTTGTGATAAACTACGAGCTAATTCAACCTTTTTTTGTTGTCCTTGACTCATCGTTTCTATCTTTTGGCTAAATTGATTGCGTTCCATCCCCAGTTTTCTGAGATTAGCTAAAAATAATTCATAATCTAATTGATATTCGGTAGCAAAGTCTTTCAGATAACCACGATTATCATAAATCTGACGAACAAATGATAGCCTTATCACTTTAGGAAATTGAACAAATCCACTGTGCTCACCAGAAAAATCCCCAGATAAATATTTAATAATACTTGATTTCCCTTGACCATTTGGTCCGACAATTGCTGCAATCTCTCCCACTTTCAAAGAAAAATCAATCGGCTGGAAAAGTAATTTTTCGGTAAATCCAAGAGAAAAATTTTCAAACTGAATCAGTCTTTTATGATGTGAAGGTTGAAAATTCATGATAAGAGGTTCTGTTTTTTCGATATTTTTGAGTAATTTCTCTTTATTCTCAACTTCCTGTCCCATTCGTTTTTCAATTGATTTTGCTCGTTGATTCTGTTTTTTGGCAACTTTTTTATCCACAAAGGTTGCTCCGGCAACATTTTCTCGTTGATTAGACCAATCTCTTTTTTCTAACGAAGTCTTTTTCAGTCTTGAAATATCTTTACGTAATTTTTCATCTTCAGCAAGTTCAAAGTCATCACGCAACTGTTTCTCTCGTTCATAGGTTGAGAAATTTCCCTGATAGAGAACTATTTGCTGACGTTCAATTGCCAAGGTGTGGTCACAGACTTCGTCAAGAAAATTTCGGTCATGTGATACAACGATAAGTCCTGATTTCTTTTGAAGATAGTCAGCAACTATTTTTCTGCTTTCCATATCCAAATGATTTGTTGGTTCATCAATTAGTGGAAAATTGTCCTCATCTAAAAATAAAATTGCCAAGAGACACTTGGTTTGTTCCCCACCCGATAAACTTCCAAAAGGACGCCAAAGAATTTCTAAATCAACTTTCAATAAAGATAATTCACGTTCTAATTTCCATTGTTCAAATTCGGCTAATTCATTTAGCACATAATAAGTTAATTGTGAATTTCTGTCAGTAATTTTTACTGACAGACTTTCTACAGAATATTTATCAGCAGTATTTTGTTTTTTAGATTTATCTTTATCATTAAAATCTTCTTCTGTCAGTAATTGGGGGAAGTAAACAAAGTTTTTGTCAGTAATTATCGAGCTGTCAGCGATTATTTTTCCTTGTAGTAAGTTTAAAAGGGTTGATTTTCCACGGCCATTTCGCCCTACTAATCCTAATTTCCAACGGTCATCAATATTTATTTGGGCATGATTGAAAATCAGATTATCCCCGTAGCCAAAGGTTAAATCTTTAAATTCAATATTTGACATTTAATTCTCCTCTCATTTGTGAGAATTAAGAAATCTAATTTGAGTAGAAAAACTCAGAGTGAGTTCCTCTGAATGTTCATAAATCTCAAATTCCCGCTTTTCTTGGAGCATTAATTTTTGCTCCGTGTTGATTTTGCTTGGTTGCTTTTACTGCTGTCATCCCATTAGTATTTTTCCCAGCAAATTGCGGTTTATTCTTCTTAATTTGTTCTAGTTTAGCTTGCATTTCTTTTTGTTTTTGATTCATTATTTTCTCCTTAAATTAAAAAACTCTTTTCACAACTTAGGTGAAAAGAGCTTTAAAAGATACAAATTCTGACAAATTGCCCAATCTGTAAACATAATAAAAGTCTATTCTCTCTAAGTTATGAAGGCAACAAAAACACTCGATTTTTACGAATATTTTTAAAGTTCAAAACTTAGATTTTCAATAGACCTTACCTCGTTCATTTATTTAAGACAATTATAGCACAAAATAAAATGAACAGTCAAGATAAAAACTTGACAGTTCATTTTTAGATTAATGGAATTGCATTCCTCCATCAACAATAATTGTTTGACCGGTAATATAGTTTGAATCAGGGCCAGCTAAGAATGAAACAACATTTGCCACATCTTCGGGCTCAGATAAACGTTTCATGGCAATATCTTTTGCGAAAGTTTGCATTCCCCATTCATCATCTTTACCAGCATTTTTACCAACTTGATGCGCAATATCAAACATCATTGGTGTTTTTACAATCCCTGGTGCATAAGCATTAACTGTGATTCCTTCTTCTGCTAAATCACGAGCAGCAATTTGAGTCATCCCACGAACAGCAAATTTTGAAGAAGAATAGAGCATTAGATTTGGATTTCCAACAACTCCAGCTTGTGAGGTTGCGTTGATAATTTTACCTCCATGACCTAATTTTCTAAAAAGTGCTGTTGCTGTTTGTGTCCCCCACAAAACTCCACCAACATTAATATTATAGACTTGATGAAATTGTTCAGGTGTAATTGTTTCAATTGGTGTTGTTGGGGCAATTCCGGCATTATTAACTACAACATTTAAATCACCAAATTTGTCGACAACAGCATTCAAAGCTGAAATAACTTGTTCACGGTCGGAAACATCAGCTTTAACCGCAAATGAGTTTTCTCCAAGTTCTTTTGCTGCTTTTTGAGCTGTTTCTTCGTTGTAATCAATAATAGCTACTTTAAAACCATCATTATAGAGACGTTTTGCGATTGCAAAACCTATTCCTTGACCTGCTCATTTTAGACATCTTATTTCTCCTTTATTTAATTATTTTATAGACCTTTACCAGTGGGTGAAACTAAAATTTTAACAGCTGTTTCATTATGATGAATCAGCGTATCAAATCCTTTATCAATCAAATCATCCAAACCGATTTTAGCTGTGATGAATTGGTCCAATTTTATTTTACCTGTTGATACTAAATCAATTGTTTTTGGATGAGTGTTATTATAAGCAATCGTTCCTAAAAGGTTAGCTTCTTTGATTACTAATTTTGCCATATCAACACTAGCAGGCTTGCCCCAAATTGCAACAACGACAACTGTTCCACCCATACGAATCGCATCTAGACAAGCGTCAAATCCCGGTTGGACAGAGGTACATTCAAAGGCTGCGTCCACTCCTTTTTCATTAATTTCATGAACTTTAGCTTGAATGTCATCTTCAATTGGATTGAAGAAATAATCAGCAACTTGTGCTTCTTGTGCTTTTTTACGACGAAGTCCACTAGGTTCACTGATGATAACAGTATGTCCTTGCGCTTTTGCAACGGCAGCAGTTAATAGTCCAATTGGTCCAGCACCAACAACTAATACCGTACTCTTTTCACTTAAATTTGCTCGTTCAACAGCGTGATAGCCGACTGATAGTGGCTCAATTAGAGCAGCTTCATCCAATGGTAAGTTATCAGGAATTTTGTGAACCCAACGTTCATCAACAGAAATTTTTTCAGCCAAACCTCCACCATTTCCGCCCAAACCAATAAAGTTTGAACCTTCTGAGAGGTTATAATGTCCAGTTTCACTTGTATCAGTCCCTTCGGGAACGATATAAGGTTCGACAACGACATGGTCACCTACTTTAAGTCCACTTACTCTTTCACCTATAAAATTTACAACCCCAGACATTTCATGTCCAAGAGTGACTGGTGGTACTTCTCCAGTAATTGGATTAGGATGTTCTGCTGACGGACAAAAAATTGGCCCATCTAAAAATTCATGAAGATCTGTTCCACAAATTCCACACCAAGCCACATCAATGCCAACTTGGCCAGCTTTTACTATTGGTTCATTAATTTCATCAACGCGGATATCCCCGCGGTCGTAAAAACGTGCTGCGCGCATAAAAACGCCTCCTCTATATAGGATGGTTGTCGTTTCAGGCAATCAATTAAATTTAGTATTTGAGATTTCTCTCACGAGTTTATTCTATCATTATTTCTAATAATTTACAAAAATTTAAAGCGTTTTCTTCCTTGATATATATAGACTTTTAAATGTTTTATTGTAATAAAAAAGCTACTGAATTTTCTGTCAGTAACTTTTACTTTTTGTATTCTTATTAATTGTTAACGTCTATTTCTTCGACGATTTTTTCGACTATCACCCTTAACTGGGATTTGTCTTTGTTCCTTGACAAATTCTGGTAATTGATTATATTTCATTGATAAAACGAGCCCTAAGCCGATGATATTTGCCATTAAGGCCGATCCTCCTTGAGAAATGAAGGGTAAGGGAATACCTGTTAAAGGAACAACACCAATCGCTGCTCCAATATTTTCAAAGACATGGAAGAGAATCATCATAATAATACCCGTTGAAATATAGGTATAAAACTGATTATTTGATTTGAAAGTTACTCGAATCATTCGATAAATTAGCATAAAGTAAAGGAAAATCAAAAAGGCTGATCCAACAAATCCGAAATCTTCAGCAATGACAGTGAAAATCATATCTGATTCTCGAACGGGAACATTGACATTAGCTACACCAACTCCTTTACCCCAAAGACCACCAACACCAACTGAAATCAATGAGCGTGCTTGTTGAAGACTGAAAGTCTGAGAATATTCAAAAGGATGTAACCATGCGATAAAACGATTGACCTGATACTGAGCAAAACTGGTACTTTCAAGAAATTTTTGTCCTTCTGGTGAAGCAACTAGAGCAACAATTCCTCCAGCTACTGCTGCTACGAAAAGAAAAGCTGGCGCAAGTATTTTCCAAGAAATACCCGAAACTAAAATAATTCCTGCTAAAATAGCTATAAATACTAAAAAGGTACCAAAATCTTTTTGAAATACCGAAATTATAGCTACTGGCATTGTTTCCAGTATCAAAAGTCCAATTAATCGGAAATCATCTTTGAGCACTCTTTTCTTTAAATTATTTTGGAAGGTAACTACAATTCTTGCCGAAAATAAAATATAAGAAAGTTTCATAAACTCTGATGGTTGAAAAAGATTACGTCCACCAAAAGCAAGCCAGTTTTTTGCACCTGTTGAAGCATAGGTTGCTTTATCATAGAAAAAGATTGGTAGAATCATTAATATAAGACCTAGCACATAAAAAAACGGTGTTAAGTTCCATAAAAACCTTGAGTCCATATGCATAACGATTAAAGCAACAAAGAGGCCAACAATAACCCATGTCCCTTGTTGAACAACCATTGTTGTTGCTTGCGTGGGGTGGTCATGACTTACTGCAACATAAAGTGCGTAAAGACCAATCAATATTAACATAAAGGCTGGTAAAATTAGCCCATAATCAATTCGTGAATCAAATGTAAATCTATTTGCTTTCTTGTTTTTCAAAACTAGCTCCAGTCAGTTTAATCTTGTTTTGGCAATTCATTTGGGGCAATTTGCTATCACTTAGTTCTAACTTTTGCTTCAAATTTACAAAAACAATTTTATTATTGAGGTGACTTCTGTTTATAATCATAAATCCATTCTATTATACAATTTTTTTGGATGATTTGGGCATTCTTTCTCAAAAATTCCAATAAAAAAATACTGAAAGCACTTTCAGCATTTTATAAAATGTGCCCTAGAAGGTCTCCTCCAAAAATCAAAAGATAAGAATAGAGGAGAATTGGCAATGGTTTACATAATAAGATACTCCAAGTGAAGAATTTCCAACTCATTTTTGTTTGACTTGCTATTAAAACAAGGGCATCATCTGGGGCAATAGGAGATAAAATGAGGAGCGCGAAAACAATATTAAAGCGTTTTTGCCCCTTATCCAACCAAGCCATGTATTTATTATATGTTTTTTCTTTGACAAAAGTTTTGGCTAATGAAGAACCATATTTTTTACCAAAGTGAAAAAGTAAAAAAGAGCCCGCAACAATTCCAAAGTAATTATAAACAAAACCCCAAACTGGTCCAAAAATCATGACCCCTGCTGCCATTGTAATCCCACCTGGTATGATTGGAACAATGACTTGCAAAATTTGCATACAAAGGAAGATTAATGGTCCTAAAAAACGATGTGCCACAATCAATTGTTGTAAGACCGCTTGATTTTGAAATGCGCCAAGGCGCCATAAATAAATGCCACCAACAATTGTCGCAACAAAGCCTAGAATAGTAATTAAATTAAAAACTCGTTTGATATATCTTAATACGTTATCATTCAAAGAAAATCCTCACTTTGGGCATTTTTTTTGGCTTTAAGGTAGGCTTCATTTTCTTCAATCCAACCTGGCAAATAATTAGCAAGGGTTTTAAAGCCAATTTTATCCCGAGAATCAGTAAAATGTTTTTTTCGGTAAATATGGTGAACTTGCGGATTTTTTTCCAGACTGCGAATTGACAGGCTAATTTTGCCATTATATTCGTCAATATCAATGATTTGTGCCATCACTTTTTGGCCAATTTTAGCAATATCATGAATACTTTTGACATAGCCAGATTGAATTTCAGAAATATGAATCAATCCTTTTTGTTCAATTTTTTCTTTGTTTGATGAATTATCCAGGTAAAATTTTACAAATGCACCATAATCTTGCATTCCAATAATTTCAACCTCAACAATATCACCGATTTTAGGACTTTTCTTTTCCATATTATGGCTCGATAATCTCAACTGATTCAATAACGACATCATCGACTGGTTTATCTTGCGCACCTACACGAACAGCTGCAATTTCATCGAGTACTTTATAGCTTTCTTCATCAACCAATTGACCAAAGACAGTGTGACGGCCATCAAGATGAGGAGTTCCGCCGCCAGTATATGTTTCAGCTACTTCTTCAGGCCACCCTCCTTGGATAAGTGAATCTTTAGGATAAGGCAAGTTTTTATTTTGAACAATGAAAAATTGACTTCCGTTTGTATTAGGTCCAGCATTGGCCATTGACAAAGCTCCCCGAAGATTAAAGAGGTCCATTGAGAACTCATCTTCAAATTTTTCTCCGTAGATTGAAGAACCTCCCATACCAGTTCCTGTTGGGTCTCCTCCTTGAACCATGAAATCTTTGATGATACGGTGGAAAATTACTCCATCATAATACCCCTCTTTGCTAAGTTCAATAAAGTTTTTTACGGTTTTTGGAGCAAGACTATCAAATAATTTTACAGTCATTTTTCCATGATTTGTATTGATAATTGCTGTAGTACCTTTGTAGTTTTCAAGTTCAAGTTGTGGGTAAGTCATATTTTTTAGTTAGTATTTTTATTTCTAAAAATACCTTCCTTTCTTTTTATAAATTAATAAATTTCTGTCAGTAATTTTTACTGACAGTTTTTACTGATAGCTTTAATCAATAATTTTTAAGGCTTGTAAGGCTTTTAGAATTCCATCATTTTCAACAGAATCAGTAATGTAATCTGCTTTTTCTAAAATTTCAGGATGTGAAACCTTCATAGCTACTGACAGACCGGCAAAATCAAAGAGTTCACGGTCATTAAGTCCATCACCAAAGTTCATCATGTTCTCAGCTTTCAGACCAAGTTCTTGTAAAACTTTTTGACAGCCGATTGCTTTAGAACCTTCCATTGGAACAATATCTGAACTGTTTGGATGCCAACGAACCAAACGAATTTTATCGGATAAAGTTTCTGGTAATTCTAATTGGTCATCATGGTCAGAAATTGTCAACATTTGATAAATTTCATTTGTTTTATAATAATTGGGATTTTCTTCCAATTCCGAATAAACTGGACCAATTGCATCACTAGCAATTTTATCCCATTTTGAAATTTTCAAACTATCCGCAGCTACAAAAGAATATCCACTTTGTTCATTTTTCAGCCAAGTGATAATTTCTTCAATTAATTCCTTCGAAAAAGTATTTTTATATAATACTTCTCCTGTTTGTGCATTTTCAACATAGGCACCATTGATTGCTACATAGAAATCTGGTTTTAATGCCCGAACTTCTGGAACAACTCCGAAAAGATTTCTTCCCGTTGCAATTCCTGTCATAATTCCTTTTTCACGAAGTTTATAAAAAACTTCAGTAATTGATTCAGGCATGAAAGCTGAATCTTTGACCCTCAAAGTATCATCAATATCAAAAAAAATGATTTTTATTTTTGGGGCTTTTTCTAATATTTTTTCCATCTTTTTTTCACTTTAATTTTATTTGTACAAACTTAATTATATCATATTTCTAACTTGTTTTTCCTCAGGTTTAAACTAAGTGATGTTGAATGGCATAAATTGTTGCTTGAGTTCGGTCTGACACTTCAAGCTTATTAAAAATATTAGAAACATGAGTTTTGACTGTTTTTAAACTGATAAAAAGTTCATCAGCAATTTCTTGATTAGAAAGTCCCGTCGCAAGTACTTTTAATACTTCTAATTCTCTTTTTGATAAATCATCATATAATTCATGTTTTCGATGTTTTTGTTGAGCAATCTTTTCCTTGACAGCATCGGAAAGGACATCTTCTCCATTGGCAACTTTTCTGATTGCAGATGCAATATCAGCGGCTTGTGATGTTTTAAGAATATAACCTTTAGCTCCAGCAGCTAAAGCTGGAAAAACTTTTTCGTCATCAATAAAACTGGTTAGAATTAAAATTTTTCGTTCTGGATTTTTGGCTAAAATCTTTTGCGTTGCTCCAATTCCATCAAGTCGATCCATCACTAAATCCATGAGAATAACATCAGGGTCAAGCATTTCAGTTTTTAAAAATCCTGACTCGCCATCGGCAGCTTCACCAACCACTTCGATATCGGGTTGAATATTCATGAAACTTGATAAACCTAGTCGCACCATCTGGTGGTCATCAACAATTAAAAGTTTAATTTTTTCCATTTTGTTCTTTCTAAATACGCATCATTTTTAAAGGCTCGGCTTCGCTTTAGGGATAATGATTTCAACAGTTGTCCCCGCACCTGGTGCCGAGATTACTTTGGCATCTCCGCCGATTAATAAAGCACGTTCTTTGATATTGGCTAAACCGTAACTGGCTGTCTTATCACTAGTAGAAACATCAAAACCAACTCCATCATCAGCAATTTTCAAGAAAATATTTCCAAGTGATTCTCTTAAAGAAACTTCAATGTGCTCGGCTTGCGAATGACGCAAAGTATTCGATAAAATCTCTTGAGCCATTCGAAATAAATTGTCCTCAACATTACTCGTCGCTTCAATGTCAGCCAATTTAACCGTAATATTTGCTGAAATTTTCGCTTGGAGCTCGTCTGTCAGTGCTGACAGCCCTTCTGCTAAACTCTTACCATCTAATTCTACTGGTCTAAGATGTAGTAAGAGTGCTCGCATTTCATTTTGTGCAGAATGGAGCACTTTTAAAACCAATTGTGTCTGTGTTTCGATTTGTTCTTTAGTCAAATTTTGTGTCGAACCAGCAACAGAAGATAAAATCATTGTCGCTGCAAAAAGTTCTTGACTGACAGAATCATGAAGTTCACGTGAAATTCTTTTACGCTCTAATTCAATAATTTCAGCTTTGTCAGCAGATTTTTGCTTAGATAATTCTTGGAGTTCAGCTGACATATTCATAATTTTATCATGAACAGCTTGTAATTCAGGAGATTCAGGTTGTTGATTTTCTTCTAAAAGTTTAATATCATCTTGAAATTTTTGTTGAATAGCCATATTTTCAATATGATTAAAAAGGGTAAAAATCAGCGCAAGTAATCCTGCAACTGATATAAATATCCATAAACCATAGAAATTATCTCGAAGTTCCCTAATAATATTAGCGGTATTTAGTCCCCCTAAAGGTTGACCACTATTCATCATTATAAATAGAAGAAGATACATAATAAGGATGATACTAAAAACTGCTAAAAAGGTTGTGAAAAGTGATTTTTTCATCCTCTAATCACCTCAATATTTCCTGAATCAACACGGATATTAATTTTAATTCGTTTTTCCGCCTGATCTAAATTTTCACTAAAATAACGAACATTTCCCGCATTAATTTGTGCTGCCTCATTGAAAATCTTTACAAGCCCAGCATTTGTTGTTAAATCAAGCGAAACTCCTACGTCCTCAGGAACAATAATTTTTGTATTACCTGTCATTTTTTTAATAGAAAGACTATTTCCAGAAGGTTTAAAAGTAACATCATCAAGATCAATGATATCATTTTGATTTTCATTCATGATTGACTCAGATTCATCTTGAGAAATATCTTCGTAAGAAAAATTTTTTACTCCTCCTTCTCGTGGATTATTTTTCCAAAAAACGATGCAAGCAATCGTAGGGAAGATAATTGCTAACCAGAACCATCCAACTGTGAAGAGAATCATTACCGATATTGCCCAAAAAATGAAACTGATGATACGTAATACACGCGCACGCGAACGAGTCGCCAAGATAGTAAAGAGAATAGCTAAAGCTAGAACTACCCACATACGCGGTGTACTAATCACATGAAAAATCAATCCTAATACAATAAAAATTTCTATAATAAAGATTGCTTTCAATTTTTTATTCATAAATCTATTGTACCAAAAAAAAGCTTACTTTTTCTCGGACTTAAGACTTAAATTTTACTTAAGAAAAATAGAGAAAAAATACTCCATTCATTAAGATGAAGTATTCTTTAAATTACATAATAAAAATATTTTTATCATATCCCATAAAATTTTTCAAAAAGATTTCTACCAGCTTGACTTCTTAACCCCTGGAATCTTACCTTCATGCGCCAATTTTCTAAAATTAACTCGTGACATACCAAATTTTCGCATGTAGGCTCTGGGTCTTCCGTCAATTCGATCTCGCATTTTCATTCGATTGGGATGAGAATCTTTAGGAAGTTTTCGGAGAGCTTCATAATTTTTTTCTTTCTTAAGTTCCTGTCTAAGCTCTTGATATTGAGCAACTAATTTTTGTTGCTTTTTAAATTTAGCAATTTTTGATTTCTTCGCCAAAATATTATCCTTTCATTTATTAATTTAGTTAACCAGTTAAGTATATCCTATAAATAAAATAATGTCAACTGGTTAACATTATTTTATTATCGCTATTTTAATTAGCGGCTAAAGCTCCTCCTTGACTTGAAACATAGTCTTGGGCATTCTCCTTATTTATTTTTACTAAACTCCCTTTAGTATCCACTCCATAAGTTTCACTTTTTTCACCTTTGATAGTTACCGTCGTAGAAGGCATATAATATTGGTCAGTTTGACTTCCAAAATAGTTTTCATAAGTAATGACACTTTGATCAAGCTTATCAGTGACAGGCTCATCATTGGCTTGTCTCATTATATTTTGAATAGCCAAATCCACATTTTCTGGTATGAATTCATAACTTCCACCATCCACCATTTGACTTACCCCTTGATATTGAACAGAAACTACCTTATTAAGACAATCTTTATAAGCCATAAGTGCGGTCAAATTAGCAAGATTTATAGAAATGTTAGTTTTAAAATCTGATGAAATATCATTTAAAAATGATTGATATTTAAAAACACTATTAAGACTAAGCATCTTGTTCATTAATTCAGTCATAACTTCTCGTTGATGAGCGGCGCGTCCATAATTCCCATTGGCTAACGTATCTCTATCTCGAGCAAAAACTAAAGCTTGTTCTCCGTTGATGAGTTGCTTAGGATTTCCTGAAAGATAAGGAACATAAGCTTTATATTCAGGTTCTGTATTTGAGATATAAATCGCTCCACTATCTACAATTTTATCTGAACCAGGCAAAGTTATTTTACCTGAATCAGTCCCTTGATAGACATCTGAGCCATTAGTATCATTGACAACTTCTACTCCCCCAACATCATTCACAAGATTTACTAAACCGTCCATATTAACAATCATAAAATTATTAAGATTAAGCCCTACTTGATTACCAATGGTTTTCATGGCATAAGTGACAGCAGATGATAACCCACCATTATTAAATCCTAAAGGATAAGCAGCATTCATTTTTTGAGTAGATTGAATTTTTCCAGATGCATCTTCAATATTCGTCATCGTATCTCGTTCCACTGAAATAATAGTGGTTGTTTTTGTCCGAGGATTCAATGTTAAAATAATTTGAGAATCTGAATTTCCATTCCATGAATCTGCACCCCCCCGACTATTATCACCAGTATCCACTCCCATGAGCAAGATAGTTAGTGGTTTTTTTGCAGATATACTAGAACTTTTTATTTTTGTATTTACATGAGTTTTCGTTAATGTTTTCTCTGCTTGAACATAGATAACCGCACTAACTGCCACGACTAAAATAACAAAAAGGGACATAAAACGAACAAAATATACTTTTTTAGACCTTTTTATTTTTTTCTTTTGTCTAATTTCTTTTCTTTTCATATCAAGAATACTTCTTTCTTTTATTAAAAATTATAACTTACTTAAACTCTTTAATTTTTCGTCAGCCGAGCTATTCAAAACCAGTCCTACTGCCAAAGTTGAAATTAAAAATGATGATCCACCTTGTGATAAAAAGGGAAAGGTGACACCTGTTTCTGGAACCAAACCAATTGCTCCACCTAAATTGACAAAAACTTGTATCAACAAAAAAGATGAACAACCAATTGAAATCATTGAATTAAATGGATCTTTTGCCCGCATCCCCACCAAAAGCATTCGGGTAATCATGAAAAAAATGACAGCTAGGATTATAATTCCACCAATGATTCCCAATTCTTCTACTATTACTGAAAATATAAAATCTGTATGAGCTTCAGGCAAAAATCCTTGTTTTTCAATCGAATTCCCCAGTCCTCTTCCAAACCAGCCACCATCTACAATCGCATAATATGAATTAGCAAGTTGATGACCCGAAGAAGCCAAGTCAGTAAAAGGATTAACGAATGCTTTAAATCGAGCATTAATATAAGATCCTGGAATCAAATCGCCTCCACTGATAAAAAGAAAGAGCAAAAAACTAAGACTAATCGTAAGCAACATCTTCCCATAACCTGAAAACCATCGCCAAGAAATTCCACTTGCACCAATCATTATCAAGGCTAAGAGCCCAATAATTGCTGTATTTCCTAAATTAGGCATACTGAGTTCCACTATCATTAGTAAGATAATCGGAAATCGCCATCCCCCTACAACTTTTTTTATGAGATTGTTACCCTTAAAAATTGCTTGAATATCATTTTTCTCAATCTCTTCTTGTCTGTTAGAAAAGATAGAAGCAAGAAACCAAACTGTAAAAAGTTTTGCAAATTCAACCGGCTGAATAGTTCCAATCCCTGGTAAGGGAATCCATCCATGCGCTCCATTCGCTGATGTATTAGGTCCAACCCTTGAATAAATCATCAGCAAGATAATAATTAGAAAAATTATTTTTAAAATCTTTTCATTTTTTATAATTCTTAATTTTACTCGATAAATAATAATTAAAGCCACAAAACTTATAATTATAAAGACTCCTTGAGAAATTGCCAATCGATAAGGAGATAGTCCTCGGTTAATTTGATAGGGGACAGTTGCTGAAAACACCATGAGTAAGCCAACAGCTGAAAGAATCAAATAAGGAATCAAAATAGATAAATCTAAAAAACTATTTTTTGTAATTTTTTTATCCATAAATGAATCCCCCTTCGTTAATTTTCCAAATGAACGACAAGAGTATTTCTAGTTGCAAATCAATGAATAACTTTTTCTTTCTTATTTTCTTATTTTTTATTGTTGTATGAATTAATATTTTTGTCATCGGCTTGTACCTCAATTTCTGATTTATAGTAGATTTTGATTGTACAGCTCCAACTCAGAGAACTAGATTAGATTGAAGTGATAAAAATGCTTATCCACTTTTATGCTATCTTTCTTCCTATAGCTCCCAGGGTCTGAGCCACTGTTATTCTGTGCTTCCATTTTCACCACCTCCTTTTTTATAAAAAAATTGCCTACGCCGGTTGAACGTAGACAAGGTATGATTTCAAAAAGATACACTATCAAGTGAACTAAAGTACCCAGTATCGTTCAAGCTTTAGCTCCGCAGGGCGATGTTGTTGCACTATTTCACGCCTTCTTTTTTCGACGTGAACTGTTGGCCCTCTCATCGTGTCTCCACGACTCTGCGGCAGCAACCCGTATCCCTGTGGTAGCCTCACCTACCGATGGTTAGAAAATCTCTAACCAAAATTGCTTAAATTAAATTTTCAAAATATTTCCTAAGCAAAAAAATTATAACACGACCTATACTTTTAGTCAAATAACAAATGCATTACCTAAATTAAATGTTTTTTTATTAGTTTAAACCTCTTGTTATGACTAAGTTTTTAGAAATTAGAACTAAGAAAAAAATATTATTTTTTTAAATAAAATACCAAAGATTAAAATATACAGACAAAAAGCTTATAATTGAATAATGAATTTAGCTAATAAATAAAAAACTCCCTAGTCAATGCTGACTAAGGAGTTTTTTATTATATTTATCGAATTCCCAAAGCAATACGGGCATAACGGCTCATTTTATCAACTGTCCATGCTGGATGGTTTTTGAAAGTTATTTTTTATTTGTTGTTATACCAATGATTATAGGCTAGTAAACTTTAAAAGTCAAGCAATATGTGGTATGGACTGTCTACTGAATGTACTATAAATCAGATTATAAAACACTCTTACTTTTTACCTAAAATTGGTTTAAGTTTTTCATGTAAAACGCCTTCAATCATTGCAATATAACCAGCTCTAGGAAATTCTTTTTGATTATCTATCAAAGTAAACCTGTGTCATGTAATAAGTAATATCCGACTTCGTCTTTCTAACTTTCACCATTTATTTTAAAACAAAATCAGATTTATAACTCGCTCAAAAATAAAGTAAAATTCTTGTATTTATATTATTAATATTTGCACGCGCCTTCCAATTTTATTCCTATAATTTTGGTGTATTTCTGCTAATAACCATAAAACTAATGGATAAAATTATAAATAATATACCTAATAAGAAAATAGTGTGTTGACTTTGTCCAAATATCAAAAATATAAGACCTGCAATAAAAAAACAAATACTTGCTATTTGATATAACTGTTTATCTTTCATAAATCATCTCCTTCAAATGTCAGACTATAATGTAATGTAATATATTATAACAAAATTCACTAAAAGCCAAACGTGCAAACCCTAATTATCTCGTATTATTCAAAAATAAATTTTGTTTAGATTGTCTTATTATTTAGTTTTTATTTTAATAGATTTAATTATGACTTAATAGCACTTTTGAAGTAGGAATATTTTATGAAATCTTTATTGATATAGGATCAATCATTGTATTTGTTATGTCATTGCTATGCTTAGCCTCTTCTTGTTCAGCATGGCTATTGAGGCACTATATAGTTAGTGCTACTTTTTCATAGTTAAGTTTTGGATTCACCACTGTTGTATAAGAGAGATAAAATAAGAAGTTCAATAAATAATTTTTTTGAATGATAAATATACTATATTTTTTTAAATAGAATAAGTTTCGATCCAACATGATCTTCTATAGAGATTGAGTTTTCATCATCTTTAAATGGAATACCTTTCTCTATTATTCTTTGTGAAATTGAGTCATAGTAATTTTTAGATACTTCTAATTCCCATTTTAATATACCATTTTCTAATAAATTTCTTTTATTTATATTTTCACCCTCCCAAATATTTGTGGCAAAATGATGATGATAGTGATTCTGAGAATAAAAGTGAGCCGTATCCCCGACAGATGATACCAAATCGGTATTTAATAGCTCATTAAAAAATTCATCTGATTTAGCAATTGAATTACCCGTGAAATGCAGATGACCAATTTTCATATTTTTAGGATAATCTAAATAGTTATTTTTTTGATCTAATAAAGCTTGAACATCAACTGGTAAAGTCCCCATTTTAACTTTACCATCTTCCCAAATCCACTCAGTAGAGTCTCTATCGTGATAAAGCTCTATGCCATTTCCCTCTGGATCATTAATATAAAATGATTCACTTACTAAATGATCTCCAGCTCCTATTGGATAATTGTTTTTAATAATTCTATCTACTATTGTCGCCTTTGACGATACATCAGGAAACAATATTGCATAGTGAAATAAACCTGCTGTATTTTTCTTTCTAAGTCTACCTCCAAATTCCAGAGTGAGAAAAGCTTCTTCATTTTCCCTGAAAGCGTAAGAAACACTACTATCAGTCTCACTTATCACATGAAATTGTAGTAGATTCTCATAAAAATTTCGCATTACAGAAATATTAGAAGCTCTCAGTGTTATTTTCTTTATAATAAATGGTTTTGTATCCATATCAAGTCCTTCAATTCTTTATCTATTATTTATAAGTATATCAATTAAATTTTTTTAAGTAAAGAAAATCGTTTACAACCGTAAACATAAAAGCCTTTCCAACCTGAGAACGCTTATTTTTTATAACAACAAAGTGTACAAAGCATATTATCTGATCTCACCTTCTTATTTGTTTCATTTTGTTATTTAGGAGGAATATTGCCGTTTAATAAGTATTCTAGTTACACTTGCAAATTAATTTAAGCAATACCTATAATTCTTTGAATAGAAAAAAACATTTAGTATGTGAGATAAATTCCATATCCTAAATGTTTTTTATTTAAATATTAATCTTAAACATGTATAAAGCCATAGTTTGCATCACTTATTTTTACTGTACTGGTTGTGTTGAAATAACCATTCCCTAGGTCAATAGCCTCTCCGATCACCATTGTTCCTGCTGCTTTGTTTACACTCTCAACGACTGCCACATGCCCATAGCTTCCACCTCGAACATTCGGTCCAAATACTGCTATGGTAGATCCTGCTACAGGATTATTATCAACTGTAAATCCATCTGCACTTGCTGAAGCCGCCCAGTCTTCTCCATTACCCCAGTAATCTCCGACACGGCTCCCCATTACGGATTTAACATAAAAAGTACAAGTTGGTGATACATAAGTTCCAGGATTGGTTCCATAGTGTGTTGATGGGATAGTATATCCGCTAGAAATGTTGATACTAGGACTAGGTGTAGGTGTACTATTTTTGTTGATATCTGTGTCAGTTGAACTCACTTCTTTTGATGGCGTAGCTGGGTTTACATTAGGTGTTGAACTTGAAGAAACGGTCTTATCTTCCGCACTAGCTGTTGAAACACTTGAAGCCACTGCCGTCTTCGGCATTTGAATGATTGGAGCTGCATTAGCTTTTGCTACAGCTGCTGCTGCTGCCTTTGTTTTATTAGCTTGTTCAGTTGCCGCTTTTTCCGCTGCTGCTTTTTGAGCTTCTAATTCTTGCTTTTTATCTTGTGCAGTTGTGATGGTCAATTGATAGTTTAACTGAGCAACTTTAAGTTGAGCTTCCTGCCCAGCAAGATCTTTAGTTTGTTTGGTTAAATCATTTTCCGCGGCGACCATTATGCCATCATTTTTTTGATTTTCTGCTAATTTAGCTTGAACAGCTTGGATATCTTTTTGTTGCTGATCAAGCATATTTTTATTAGCGGATGTCACTGTAGCCATAGCAGTTACTTTTTGGATCGCATCAGATAATGATTTTGAATTAACAACTGCATCTAAGTAACCAGTAGTTGAACTATTTACTTGTGCGCTACGTGCTTGAGCTTGTAGCGAAGAATTACGTTCGTTAATATTTTGGCGTAACGTGGAAACTTGGGCATTGAGTTTTTTTCCTTCTACCTTGAGCTTCTCCATTTTGTTCTTTAGATCAGCTTGTTTTGCTTGAATAGAACCAATTTTTGATTGAATGTTATCAACTTGTGTCTGAGCCTGAGCTTGTGCGGATTGGGCACTAGAAATCGTTGCATCCTGCTTTGCTATATCCGAGTCAGTATCAGCATTAACACCTGAAATAGGAGCTACTGCAGACAAAATGACTGTAGACATTAGAATAGCGGACAATATATTTTTTTTCATCATATGTTTTTTTCTTTCTTTACCTTTATGATAATAGTTCGGTTGAATAAAAGTATTATACTATCATTTAACCAACAGCGCGTTGCTTAACTATTACAATAAGAGTTATTTTTATGTCTTTCATAACTTTCACTCATCAGACTTTTATAATATAAGTTTATCTATCATTTTAATTTTTTAAAGATACTATTCGAATAAACCAAAACCGTTTTGCCATGAAATTTTATCTGAACCAGCTAATGAAATTTGTAAGAAACCTAACGACTCTAGCTCACGAGCTCGTTTGAGTGAACCGACATCTAAAAGATTTAAATTACTTCCATCAAGCGTTTTAATTACTTTTTCTTTAGCTTCTTCATTATCTCCTGCTAATAATACTGTTGTTAGGTGTTCTCCACCAACGTTTTTAGTAGATAATGTATTAGCAAAATTAGTGTTAAATCCCTTGATGACGAAAGATTCTGGTAGTAAAGTAGATATAATCCCCGCCGCAGAAGAATCCGATGGCACGACTAAATTATCAAAAGTTTCAAAATTAACAGGGTTTGTTATGTCAATAATAATTTTACCTCTAAGCTCATCTTTATATAACTCAACAATGCTAGAGACTGCTGAATAAGGTACAGCAAAAATAATAATTTCTCCTAAATCTTGTTTCGTAGTTTTTGTTGTAATATAGTTCACAACATTACCAGTCTCGGCAAAATTTCCTCCTATAGCTTGTCCCATATTTCCTTTGCCAAAAATCGTTATATTTACCATATTAGTCTCCTTTGTATAAGAAAAGATTTTATCTATTTTTTATAATATTAATAGAATTTTTTTATTTTTAATGATAATCAGTATAACAATATAATAAATAGATGTAAAAGGATATGTTTACAAGTGTAAATTAAATTTCAAAATCTTCATTTCTTATATTAAGGAAAATTTTATAACGGTACTATGATATGTTATAGAGAACTTCTGTTGCATCATGCATTACATAATTGTTTTCATAGAATACAAATTATCATGATTTGGCTGTTTTTTTATAGAGTAAATGATATATAATTTATGTTTTACTATCTATAACTTAAGAATATATTGTTATGCATTAAATACTACTCTGCATTTATTAAAAAGCTATATGAAATTATAAAAATGATTAAAATTTTAGCTCATTTATAATGAATACGCTATTATATTAAAAATTATTACCTTTAATAACCAAAGAAAAAATGTCAAAAACTATTTACATTTTATAAAAAAATAGCTATACTTAAATAGATATAATAATATCATGTGGAAAGTATGAAAAATTAAAACAGTTGTCACTAATTAAAACTCTTATAATTATTTATACTTTTTACTCTGCTATACATTAACAAAACTATTTTATTTATATATATTTTTTTGGAATAGTTTCAAAATCGGAAACATTAGGAGGTTTCTATGAAAAAAAAGTTATTTATTTTTAGTATTCTTTTATTATCTGTATTCCTATCTGGTTGCTCTCAGACCAAAAATACAGATAATAAATCTAAAAATACTTCTCAAACAAAAACGACTTCAAACAGTATTAATTATCTAAATAAAAATTATACTGTTAAAGCGCCAACTTCAAAAATTGTAACAGCAAGTTTTGAATCAATGGAGGATGCTGTTGCCCTCAATTTTCATCCTATTGGAGCTGTAACAATATCTGGAGAAATGCCAGGGTATCTAAAGAATAAATTAGGAAAAGGCGTTGCTAATATCGGAGATAAATTTGGCCCAAATGTTGAATCAGTTGCTGCATTAAAACCTGATATTATATTAGGGAGTACTAAATTTGATGAAAAAGTAACTAGTAATTTGACCAAAATTGCACCTACAATTAATGTTTCACATAAATCTGATGATTGGGAAAAAAACTTGATGCTGATGGGAACTTTAACAGGTAAACTTGAAAAAGCTAAAAATTTAATTTCAAATTATGAGAAGGATCTAAAAGATTTCAAAAAAAATAATCCTGAAATAACTAATAAAAAAATAATGATTATTCGGATAAGGGAAGGTGAATTATGTATCTATGGAGAAGATTTTTACTATAATCCTATGCTTTATAAAGACTTAGGGTTCTCAATGCCTAAAGAACTTGATGCTGTTAAAGGTCAAACAACGATTTCTAAAGAGCAGCTTTCAAAAATTAATAGTGATATTATTCTTGTGCAATTTATGGCTTCTGAAAATAAAGGCTTTCCAAATGCCTTAAAAGATTTAAAAAATGACACCTTGTGGAAAAATATTCCTGCAGTAGCTAAAGATAATGTATTTTATAATGTTGTTGATGGTGGTTATCAGGGCGGTACATACTTAAGTAAGGAAGTGATGCTAAAAGCTCTTAATGAAAAAGTTTTTAAATAGAAAGAAAAAATATTAGATATGAAGTTTAAGTATGTATTATGGACTGTAACTGCTCTAATTTTACTAATAATCTTCGGATTTCTTTCGCTTACCTTTGGAATGAAAAATTCACTAGTAGTTTTTTTAGAAGTTATAGTAAATTATGATAAGACCAATCCAGAGCATATTATTTTCATTTCCCACCTCGCTCGTGTCTTAGTTGCTGTTTCGGTTGGGGCAAGCTTAGCACTTGCAGGCTTTATAATGCAATTACAATATAAAAATGATTTAGCCGATCCTACTTTGATGGGAGTAAGTGATGGATCAGCGTTGGCTATTGTTATTGGAATGATTTTTATGCCTAATTTAACAATGCTAGGACGCATCATTTTTTCGGTCATTGGTTCTTTTTTGGCTTATATCATCATATCGTATATTTATAAAATAGTATTTTTAGGTCAGTCTCGTCTAACTTTTCCCCTGATTGGGATTGTGATTAGTATGCTGTTAAGTAGTATGACTACATTCTTGGTAAGTTATTATAATATAGCTCAATCCGTGAACTCTTGGTATAATAGCCGGCTTTATCGCGTTTCATTTTCTGACGTTGTCTATTTTTGGCCAATACTGTTACTTCTAATTTTTTTAATAGTTTTACTGAGAAAGCAGATGGATATTTATTCTTATGGCCATTCAATTACAACGTCCATAGGAATGGAAAGGATACACTGGGAAAATTTTTATAGTGTCTGTGTTGTAATATTAACAGGAGTAAGTGTCGCTATTGTAGGAAGAATTGCTTTTGTAGGATTAGTTATTCCCCATATAGTCAAGTTATCAATTGGCAAAAAATATGCTGCATCCGTTTTCTTTGTCCCACTTACTGGAGGAATATTTGTACTCATGAGCGATTACCTTTCAAGATATATAAATTATCCTTTTGAAACTCCAATTGGTGTTGTTATTGCTTTAGTAGGAGTCCCAATATTTTTATATCTGATTAGGAGAGGAGCAACGGTTCATTAAATGAAAAAGTATTTTGTATTATTTTGTATAATAGGAATTTTGATTATGTCTTGCTACTATTCCCTTATTTCCGGAACTTACCATATCTCGAATGATCAGTTAATAGGGTCATTATTTGAGCAAAATACAGACTCACAAACATTGTTAATTTTGTGGAATTTTAGAATACCTAGACTAGTGGTATCCGCATTAGTTGGAGGTTCATTAGCTATTGCTGGTTATATTTTACAAACATTAACTAGAAATCCTATTGCTGATGCTGGATTATTAGGAATTAACTCTGGCGCAGCTTTTGGAAGTGTGTTTTACTATTTCATTGTTGGAAGCTATTTTATTGACGGAAAAGAGCTGCAAAATATATCTTTAATTATATTTGGAATTTTAGGAGCACTATCTGCACTTTTACTAAATTTTTCACTTTCTATGAGCACTTCAGGAATTAGTATGTCTAGATTTATTCTAAATGGCATCGGAATTAACATGGGTTTCTCTGCCATGACTACATATTTTTCTTTAAAAATTAGTAATGATGACTATTCTCGTGTAAATAACTGGCTACAAGGATCAATTAGTCAATCAAATTGGGCATCAATTCACCAGATTTTTCCCTGGATCTTAATAGCTTTTATTTTGCTTTTATTCTCTCAAAAGCATTTAGAATTACTACGCTATTCAGACTCTCACTTGCGAAATATTGGTTTTTCAATGAGTTATTGGCGCTTATTTTTTATAATACTTGCGTCAATTCTTATATGTGTCAGCGTACTATCCGCTGGTAATGTAGCTTTTGTAGGGCTAATCGTTCCTTATATAACATTAAAATTTTTCAAGCGTAGCTCTAAATTACTCATTCCTGCTATATTTATCAATGGAATGAGCTTAGTTACCCTTTGTGATACATTTGTAAAAAATATATTTGCACCAAATGAATTACCTTTAAACTCAATGATAGGATTAATCGGGATTCCCTATTTAATTTTAATTTTTATAAATAACTCTAACAGAGTCGGAGGAAAAAAATTTGAAAAAAGTTATTAAAAAAATAGGAGAATATTATTTAGACATTTACTATCCAACAGTTATAGCTGAAGGAACTAAACTACCTATTTTATATGTTTTAGATGGTGATGCTTTTGCATTAACAATTTCAGAAGCCGTCAAGTTACAAACTAGAAATTCTAAAAAAACAGGTGTTAAACCAATGGTTATTGTTGGAATTGGTTACCATAACTCTTCTCCTTTTGATAGAGAGAAAAGATTTATTGATTTTACACCACCTAAAATCCACGAGGATAATCCTGCTGACATCAGGTTTGGTATGCCTAAAGGTGGAGGAATCGATAGTTTCATAAACACATTCATACAAATTCATGAAGTAATAAAGAATGACTTTTTTATTGATAAAAAACATGTTGGTATTTTTGGTCATTCATTAGGAGGCCTTTGTGTTTTAGAGTTACTTTTAAGAGAAAAGATATCATTTTTAACTGATTTTTTAGCCGTTAGTCCCTCATTATGGTGGGATAAAAATGAATATTTTAATAAGATTAGCCTGTATGATAAATCTAGGTTATGTAAAAAAAGAGTGATAATAAGTGTTGGGTCTGATGAGGGAGATATGGTAGAACTGTCAAAACAAGCTTTCAAGTTAGTTACTTCATCTAATTTTATTAAATCTTGTGAACACTATATCATAGAAGATGAAAACCATATGTCCGTTGTATTTACTGTAATCAGTCGCTACCTCCGGTGGTTCTCAGCTACATTTTAAAATTTAGGGGGATTCATTTTGAAAGACGAAGCACTTTTAGCACATAATTTGACGTTAAGTTATCAAAAAAAAATAATTATAGATTCACTAGATATTTCATTTCTGAAAAACCATATATCAGTTATCATTGGCCCTAATGGTTGTGGAAAGTCTACTTTACTCAAGGGTTTAGGGAGAATATTAAAACATGATGGTGATATTCTCTTAAACAACAAAAATATATTAGAACTATCAACTAAAGAAATTGCAAAACAATTAGCTTTTCTCCCACAAGATTCTATATCACCAGAAGATTCAACAGTTAGAGAAGTTGTTGCATTAGGTCGCTATCCTTATCAAGGAATATTTCAAAAAAAGACTGAAGCAGATGAGGAAATAATTGATAATGTTTTAAATGAAACTGGTTTAAAATCAATTGCTAATGAAAACATTCAAACATTATCAGGAGGACAAAAACAAAGAGTTTGGATTGCCATGGCATTATGCCAACAGACACAAGTAATATTATTAGACGAACCAACAACTTATTTAGATTTAGGTCATCAGCTAGAGATACTAAATCTCCTAAAAGAGTTAAATATAAAGAAGGGGATAACCATCATTATGGTATTACATGATTTAAACTTAGCCGCAAGATTCTCAGATTATATGATTGCGATGAAATCTGGAGCAGTTATTTATCAAGGAAAACCCAACGACGTAATGACTCCCGAAATTTTAGCAGACCTTTTTGGAATTAAGGCTTTCATGGGTAAGGACCCTATTGATAAAACTCCAATTTGTTTAAGATTTGAATAAATTATTTTGAAGTTACTATTGCTATATAGTGTTGTGATATCTTAATTTTTCTAAAAAATAGAACTTTGTTCTTAATTAATAGCTATACAAAAAATTTTTAAATGCTAATCATACCAAAGAGTAGTACTTTTTAAACTTTTTATTTTTGATTCAATTAATTATTAATAAACAACCTATGCGCTACATACTTTTTTATTAAAAAAAGTATCATATGTATAAACAAATATATAAAAAATACCATGTACCACATAGTATTTTTTTTAGACTACTTTTTATTATATTCCCTTGAATAGTTGAGAGATAGATGGACAAAAGCGCGTGCCACACCCTAAATTAATTGATATTTGAAGACAAAGTTTAGAATACATTTATATAAAGGATGCATTAATCCACCCAAATCTTTTTATATACAAATATTTGACATTAGTCCAGTCTTTACTACCCCTATCAAAACAGCCATAAATTCAGTGATAGAAATCCTATCGAATCCCTAAAGCAATACGGGCATAACGACTCATTTTATCAACTGTCCATGCTGGATACCAAACCAAGTTCACCTTGATTTCCCCAACTTCTGGCACTTCTTTCAAAGCATCATGAATTTGTTCAGTCAAAAGGTCCGCCAAAGGGCAACCCATTGTTGTCAATGTCATTTTAATTTCTGTAAATCCGTTATCTTCAAAGCTAATTTCATAAACTAATCCGAGGTTGATAATATCAATCCCAAGCTCTGGGTCAATGACGTTTTCAAGGGCAGAGAGAATTTTGTCCTTGATTTCATTCACTTGCTCTTCTGTGTATTTATCTGCCATTTTATCTCCTTAGGCTGTCATAAAAAGCAAAACTTTAAAAGTTGAACGAATGTGCTTTCTAGGACAAATCCAAATTGTCAAATTCTTTTTACAGCTTTATTTTACCAAATTTATTTTAAAATTTCTAGATAAAAAATTACTGACAGAAAATTTTATGAATAAATTTTTTCTGTCAGTAATTTATTTTATGCAAAACGTGAGAATTTCTTGAAGAAACTCAACATGAAAGTAAAGAGAGCGATAATAACCACAAATAGGATTGCTTCTGGTAAAATTGCTCCATTCAAACCAATGGTTTCACGTAACATTTTTAAACCATAAGTCATTGGTAACCAAGGACTGATGACTTGATATATTTTAGGCGCAAGTTGTAAGGGGTAAGTTCCTGCACTCGTCGCCAGTTGTAGAACTAAGACTACAATCATAAGGAATTCACCAATCTTACCTAGAGCCGTTAAGAAGAAAGTATTGATTGCCATGTAAGCGAAGCTGATTAAAAGTACTGACAACAACATTTCCCACAAATGATTTGGTCTCAATCCAAGAAGAGCAACAGCTCCCCAGACGATGATTCCTTGTAAAAGTGCTACCAAACCATTTGTACCAATTTTCGCCAACATAAATTCGCGACCAGATTTCCATTTTTCACCTGAGAAACCAATTCCAATCACAACATTTGTCGCAAGGGCACCAATAAAGAGAGCAACATTAATCATGTATGGTGTCATTCCTGCACCATTTTCTGGTACATTGTCATGGTCAGTATGTTTAAGTTTCAACGGTGCAGCTACTTTTTTAGCATTTTCATTAGAATTATTAGTTGATGAGAGAGTATCATCTGCTTTGGTTAACGCTATTGACAAGTTATTAGCCCCTGTATTTAGCGTTCCCAAACCACTTGTTAAACTTGAACCTCCATTTGCCAATTGTTGTGAACCAGAGGAAATTTGTTGAGCGCCCCCTGCCAATTGATTTGAACCTGAAGTTAAAGTTGAACCATTCGCTTGTAATTGTGACAATCCAGAAACTAATTGCATTGTCCCGCTTTGTAAATCTTTTGATTTACTTGCTAATTGTTGAGCGCCAGCGTTTGCTTGATTAACTCCGTCAGCGTATTGGGCAAAACCAGAAGTTAATTTTTGACTTCCAGAAGTTAACTGGTCATTAAAATTCGTCAAACCAGCATTTAACTGATTGATACCAGGAATAAATTTTGTGTTTACATTAGTGTTTACTTCGTTCAGACCACCTGAAAGGTCAGCAATTATTTGACTTGCGCCTGGAACTAATGTTTTAAGATCAGCAATTTTTCCAAACATTGGTAGTAGACTTGTAAGACTGTCTTGGACTCCTTTAATATTCTTATTTAATGATAGTAAATCGGTTTGAACTGCTCCAGCACCAACAGAATTATCTAATGCATTTCTTATATCTGTTTTCTGACTTTCGCTTAAAGTTTTAAAAGTCTCAGTACTTTCAACTGCTGCCTTAGAGGCTACCACTTGATCATTAGCTAGATTTGTGACCGTAGCTCCAAGACCTTTCAAGTTATTTTGGATATTGGCAGCCAAATTTGGGTCAATCGTATTTTTTTGTAACTCCTGATTTAATTCAGTAAGACCATTTTGTACAGCACTGATATTTTGCTGTTGAGTTTCGGATAAAGTTGTTTTTTGAGCCAATTGACTTAAGCCTTCGGATAGTTGTTGCACACCCGATTGCAATTGACTCACCGCTTCTGACCCTTGAGAAATTTGTGAAATTCCTGCTGACAGCTCTTTTGATTTATCAGCCAGCGTTTGTGTACCTGCTGCTAATTGTTGCGTTCCACTGACAAATTGGTCAGCACCAGAAGAAAGTTGTTGTCCACCATTGGCAGCTTGATTCACTCCTGATACATATTTATTTAAGCCTGAATTCAAATTATTTGCGCCGTCAGTAAAAGTTAAACTTGATGAAGATAAAGTATTCAAATTACTACTTAATTCTTTTGAACCATTCAATGCTGACGAAGTTCCATCAGCCAATTTATTTGAACCGTCAGAAGCTTCTTTCATTCCTGACTTCATATCACCAAGTTTAGCGAAAATTTCTTTGGTGTAAGTTTCTGTGATATTTTTAGAAACCTCTGATTTCAGCTGATTCATCGCACTTTCGCTCATTTTTGATGAAATATAGTTATGACCACGTGTCGTTTGATAATCTAACTGAACCGTTTTTGGTTTCTTATTCATTAAGGTTGTTGCATTTTCTGAAAAGTTTTCTGGAAAAGTGATAACCATGTAATAATCACCTTTTTTTATACCTTTAGAAGCTTTATCCTCCGAAACAAAATGATAATCTAAATCCTTTGATTTTTTCATTTCAGCAATGACATCATCACCAAGTTTGAATTTTTTTCCGTTCAATTCAGACGTCTTGTCCAAATTTACAACCGCTACTGGTAAGTCATTCAATTTACCGTAAGGATCCCACATAGAACCTAAGAAAATATAATTATAAATTGCTGGTACAAGTGCTAAAGCGATAATAACAATAATAAAAAATTTGTGCTTTAAAATGGCTTGCCATTCTTTTTTTAACATCTTTTCCCCTTTCTTTATGGACAATACGTCCAAAAACTGTTACAATACGTATTATAAACTTTTTAGAAAATTTGACAATTATTATCCATTCAGTTTTGGACAGATTTTTAAATCTGTCTAAATAAAGCACTTACATTCTAAAAAGGACGGAGGTTCCCCTATAATGTCCAATGACAGCAGAAAAGATCGTACAAAACTTCAACTACGAGATGCCATGATTCAACTTTTAGGCGAGAAATCTTTTGACCAAATTTCAACGACTGAACTTGTGAAATTAGCTAAAGTTAGTCGTAGTAGTTTTTATACTCATTATCAAGATAAATATGACATGATTGAAGCCTATCAACGTCGACTTTTTGAGACTATTCAATATGTCTTTGAAAAAAATAACGGAAATATTCATGCAACGATGCTTGAAACTTTTGAATTTCTAAAAGGAAATCAAATCTATGCCGCTCTTCTTTCGGAAAATGGTAGCAAAGAAATCCACCAGTTTATGTTGCAAAAACTCAAAGAACTTATTCAAAGTTCCTTTTTCCCTCAATCTAAACATCTTAAATTAGGAAAATTAGGGGAAATTTATGCGACAACCTACTATGCTAATGCTATTTTTGGAACTACTCAATCGTGGATTCGTAGAAAGCAAAAGGAAACGCCCACTCAAATTGCTAATCTATTAGTTGAGCTCATAAATTAAAAAACGGTTCTTTTAGAAGAATCGTTTTTTATCATTCTATTTGGTAAATAATAGCCATTAACAGGTGTTAATCATGATGCTGAACTTCCAAAATCATATTGCTCAATGTTTCAATCACCATATCTTCATCAGATAGTTCTTGTTTCGTAGCCAATTTTAAAGCTTTTCCAGCTCTAAATACCGGAATATTTTGTTCGCCTACTAAAATTTTTTCTCTTGAATGAACATCATGACTGACTCTGGCTGCACGTTTACGAACCTCAAAAGTCCCAAAATTTGAAATATGTACGGGAATCCCTTCAGAAATATAGTAAGTGATTGCCTCGACAAAGGCATTGATTGCCTTTGCTGCATTTACTTTTGAAAGTTCTGTACGGTCTGCTACATAATCAATTAACTCCTGTTTCGACGCCATTAGCTCATTCCTCCTATTTTCTACATTCCCCTATCATCCTTTTCTTCACTAACTCTAGTGAATTCTTTTGTCATCATATAAATCTTCATAAAAAATCCTAGCTTACGCCAAGATTTTTTGGTTATTTTACAACCATAACATTGCAAGGCGCATGATTAACAACATAACTTGTCGTCGAACCTACTAGCATCCTGTCTAATAATCCCTTACCATTTGAACCGACTACAATCAAATCCAATTCAAATTGCTTTGCAAAATTAATGATTTCTTTCTTTGGATTTCCTGTAAAGGCATGGACTTCAAACTCAACTTCATCATTAATCAGAGCCTCAACTTCAGCAATAATTTCTTTAGATTCTTTTTCTAAATCATCCAAATTAATTGCCAAAGCATAAGGAGTTCCCCGAAGTCTTGTTTCATCTTTAACATGTAAAACAAATAATGAAGTTTTATTTCTTTTGGCAATGGCGACTGCTTCATGAATTGCTTCTTTCGATTGGTCAGAGCCATCAACTGCAACTAAAATTTTCTTGTATTCATCTCTCATTGTAAACGCCTCCTTTACTATATTCTATGATAAAATATTTAAGAAGTCCAACTAAACACTCACTATATTTTTAGAAGAAACTTTTATTTTTAAGACTTTTTTTCCAATTTTACTTAGAAGTAAAAATATAATTTTATGAAAATATTAAATCACTTTTTTTGATATTCTGATTTCTTTATGCTACAATTTAGTTGGAATTTCGTTATGAACCAATTTGGTTCCCTTTCGTATAATAACTAAAGAAAGGAGAATGTACTATGACATTCACTAACAAAAATAAATTTTTCCAATATACAGTAACTCTAGATACTTCTCATAATATCTTCAGAGCATCACTTGTAAATGATTCAAATATTTATGGTGCTGGAGATACTATTGAAGAAGCTGTACAAAACTTAGAACAATTAGTTTAAGGAGAAAAAAATGGGCGAGTATCCCAATCGATAAAGGCATCTACTTTAATTTTGAGAGTAGGTGCTTTTGTTATACTTTAAATAAAAAAAGCTGCTCAATGAGCAACTCCCTTTTTAGTTTCTCTCAGTTACTACTTCTCCACTTGCCTTCTTGTCATTCTTCCAAATAGAAAAGAATTTTCCATATAAAGAAGTAACCAAATAGAAAGTAATAGTTAGAAGCATTGCTAAAGAACTTGCAGAATAGCCATCCATAAGTGCTGTTGCCCATAAAATAATCATGACCACATCAGATAAGAGCCAAAGTGAGTAACTATCACCATAACCTCTAACAACCAAGATTGAAGCCGCAGCTCCAATAATTAAAGTAATAGCATCCCATAAAGGATTGGTGTCTCCAAGTTTTGTATAAATGACTGTAATTGGCCACCAAAGAACCAACATACTGATGATTGTCAAAATCCATCCTTTTCTCTTCATGAATTTGACCCCATTTTCAATTCGATGTCCCCAAGTTTTCCAAGTGAAAATCAATGGCAAGTCAATCAGCAAAACAAAAACGATTTGATCTAAAACAGAGGCATAGTGACCAGCAGTCCAGTTAATATAGATATAACCAAAAGCACTAATCAGCCCCAAAAGACCATTAATTGGTTTTCCAATCATCATGTAAACTGTACATGCCGACCCCATTAAGGTAGCAATCAAAGTGATAATTGATAAGACCGTAATTGTTGACGTTAAAAAGAAAGCCAACTGTACTCCTATGATAAACGAAAGCATGATGCTTCCGGCTGTATTAATTGATTTTAGCTCATCTTTGAGCCATTTGAGATAATTTTTCATTCTCATCCCCAATCTAAGAACGTCAAAAAACGTCCACTAAAAATTATATCACGAATAAAAAATTGTCAGACGCTTCCAAATATATTCTTTAGATTTTTTTTGAGACCAATCATTATCAATTTTGTTCCATAAAAATTTTATTTATCTCTAATAAAGTTGCATAAATAAAAAAAGCCGATATTCATCGGCCTTTTCATTTCTATTTATCCCATCTGTAATAGTGAATCATTTTGATGAACCCAACAATTAAAAATTCGATTCCAAGAAGTAACCACAAAGTTACCCCTCCCCAAAGCGGAGAAAATACTAAAGTAAAACCAGCAATGATACTAATTACACTTAAGAAAATCCCCCAAAATTTACTATTGAAATTAGTCAAAACTGTAAGAGTTACAATTCCATCTACAATCCAACTAATCCCTACAAAAATACCAATAAGGACAAAAAGCGATTCTGCGGCTGCATTCAAATCTGAAAAAACAAAAATTCCTGCAAATAGGTAGATAAATCCCAACAAGAGATGAGAAATTCTCCAGAAATTTCCTTTTTCTTCACTTCTTTTGACTAGATTTGCTCCAATATAAATGACACCCATAATTACGAGTGCTACCCCTACAAGAGCTGCGACAATAGCTGCTGTTTTTGTAGGTAAGAATAATATCAATAAACCAATAATAATTGAAATTATCCCACTAAATCCGACTCCGCGTCGAAGTTTTTCAAAATCTGTTAACATAACTTTACCTCCAAAAATTATTCTTCAATTCTCATTTAATTATAACATAATGAATACAGTATCTTGTCCTTGATGATTAAAAAATTACGCTTCTTTATCTTTAAGCAAGTCATTATTTTTATTATTAGTCTTCTTAAAAAAAGTTAATTCAAAAAAAGGAGTACTTTAACTCCTCAAAAATTTTCAAATGATAAGATATAAAATCAAACTTTTATCGTTAGTAATTTCAATTATCTTTTTTATTTGTCACTTTTATCCCTTTACGCTCCGGACTTTTCCAGGTTCCAGACCCTAAACCTAGAATAGTTTTTACTGCTGGAATAAAAGTCGTTACAATGGTTAATGCATTCATTACCCAGTAAAAAAGCATATAAAGTGGAGCAAATAATAGATATTTTACTTTTCTACCACGGTCATCAACTATTAATGAAGCGACCAATTGAAAAGTCCCCGAAATCATTTCAAAGCAAACAAAGAGAAAGGCCATCGTTAACATGTGATAAATCCGTTCTAAGTTTCCGGTAATGGCAAATTGAAATAAAGACCAGATAAAAATTGCTGACGAAATCCAGAAAAAGAATGACCAGATAATGCTGAAACTTTGGTCAATAAACATAATTGTTCGACCAACGTTGTCGAAAGGGTGTAAAAATACTTTTTTAAAATTAGTCAGCCAAACCTCTGTTCCGCCTTTGGCCCACCGTTTCCTTTGACGATAGAGCATTTTCAGAGATTCTGGAACCTCCATAAAAAACATAATACGAGGCGCAAACAATGATAACCAACCGTCCATTTGATGGTCCCAAGCAATACTAATATCTTCTGTGGCTCTATCTTGTCGAAACAAACCGACATCAATTAAGGCATCTTTTCGATACATCGTATTTGCACCACTATAGGCATAAATACTCCCTAGCACACCAAGTTGAGTCCGTTTAATAATTCCTACAATACTAGAAAATTCAACTGTTTGAGATTTCGCAATCAATTTTGCACGATTCTGAACATCCATATTAGCTGTTACTGCTGAGATGTTAGTAGAATCTTGTCGAATAAAATAATTGATATAGCGATTTAAAGAGTCAGGTTCTGGAACAGTATCTGCATCGTTGCTTAAAACTAGTTCTCCTTTTGCAAATCCTAAACCAATATTAAAGGCATGCGCTTTTCCTTTATTTTTTTCAATTCTGATCACGCGCAATTTATCATATTTTTCTTGTAATTCTTTTAAAATTTCGGGAGTTCTATCAGTTGAACCATCATCAGTAACTAGAACCTCATAATTTTCATAATTAATTTTTGTCATTAAATAATTAAGTGTATCTTCAATGACTATTTCTTCATTATGAGCTGGAACCATTATAGTAACAAAAGGTTCAACTTCTACTGGAATATCATCCCAATCCTTTTGCTTATATTTGAACAAAAAGCTATAACATAAGACTCCAATAAACCAGGCGAATCCGCCTAAAATTGGGTAAGTAATTAACACCAGAAATATCAGTGTCAGAATAAAGTCAACAATGCCATTTCCCGTTTGAACAAAACTAATCATTGTTTTCTCCCTTCTGATAAAGTTTTTTCACAAAATCTGTTTCCAAATTTTGCTCTTCTTTGACCGAATAAAAACAAACATTATGGCGAAAATCTTTTGTGCCAAATCGTTCATCATAAGCTTGATTAATTAACTTTCGTCTTACACCGACACGTTCAGCATCGTACTGCTTTTCTTTTTGTAGAAAATGTTTAAAACGATAATTATTCCAAAAAGTTAGGATAATATACAAGATAGATAGGAAAATAAAAGATATAGAAAGAAAAATGAAAAGAAATAAAAGTGTAGTTTTTTCTTCTCTATAAATTATGATATGATCAAAACGTGCTCGATTTGGAAAAACAAAAGGAAAGATAATCCATAAAAATGGAATGATAACACCACACCATCCTAAAAGAGCAATTATAGTTTGAAAAATTTTACTCCCATAATGGCCTTTTTCAAAATAAGGGTCATAGACTAAAGATTTCTTTGCTTCTTCTCGACTGATATTTTTTTTCATTTCAGTCCTTTCTGATCTTTTTTAATTGGGTTGTAGTCTATAAACTACATTTAAACAATTATCGCATTTTTTTTCCTTAAATTCCATCATCAATGTCATTATTTAACTACAAAAAAAGTCGTCTTGATAAATTACCAAACGGCTCTTATTATTCAACTTCTTCTATTTTAAATTATCAACTACTTCATTAACCTAGCTCAGTAGATTCAATAAAACAATATCCTTAAATCTTTGAGCATAACCATAAATCTTTCCAAATAAAAAAACCGCTCAATAGAGCGGTTAAACTGGTGTATCTTAACGACGACGTTCAGCGATACGAGCTTTTTTACCTGTGAGTGCACGGAGGTAGTAAAGTTTCGCACGACGTACTTTACCGTGACGGATAACTTCGATTTGTTCAACACGTGGAGTGTGAACTGGGAAGATACGTTCTACACCAACACCGTTTGAAATTTTACGAACAGTGTAAGTTTCGTTAATTCCTGAGTTTTTACGAGCGATAACAACGCCTTCGAACATTTGGATACGTTCGCGAGTTCCTTCGACAACTTTTGCGTGAACACGTACAGTGTCACCAGGACGGAAGTCAGGAATATCAGTGCGGAGTTGCGCAGCGTTGATAGATTCGATAAGGTTCATTTTTTTCTCCTCTTGCCCATCATTAAGCAGCATCTAGCAAATTAAGCTCAGCGGATGAACAGTTTTATTAGTATGCAAAAACATACTCAATAAGTATAACAGATTATCCATCCTTTGACAAGTTCTTATTTTTGTTTTATTAGTAACCAATTTGTTCAATATCAACTTCAGACTGATTAATCATATCCACAACTTTATGAATAAGATACATTCTCTCATCAAGCGCATGAATTTGCTCTGCACAATTTTGTAGTTCACCACTGAGTTGCTCAGGAATTTGTCCATCATATTTATAACGAACTTTATGTTCCAACGTTGCCCAAAAATCCATTGCCGAAGTTCGTAACTGAATTTCAACTCGACAAGTTTGTTCACTAAATAGATGTCCTAAATTAACTTCGACAATCATATGATAACTACGATAACCTGTTTTTTTAACGTTTCTTAAATAATCTTTTTCGCTAACAACTGTAAAAGCTTCTTGGCTTTTGATAATTTCAACAATCTCATAGATATTTTTAGCATAAGAACAAATAATACGAATTCCTGCAATATCTGATAAATGTTCATCAGCAGCATCGGCGGTCACAGGCAAATCTTTCTTTTTCAGCTTTCCTGCAATACTTTCCGGTGATTTTAAACGATGTTTGATATGCTCAATTGGGTTGATTGCCTCAAAATTATTATAATAGGTATTTAGATTAGAAAGTTGAGTTCTGACAACATCTAAAGCACACTCATATCTGACAAGTTTCTTTTTTAATTTTTCAAATTCTTCTGGTTCAAATCTTGTTTTTAAATAATCTTTTTCCATTTTACTTTAATTCCTATCTAGTCTTATCTTCTTATTAATTTCTTCTCAAATATTTAGTGATTAATAAATTATAATATAATTTCCTTATATTTTTCTTTGACTGGATAATGCTATTTGCTCTAAAAACGATTCACATCATACTTCTAATTATAACATTTCCTGAAAGTTTTTTGTGCGCTTTCTACTGTAAATAATTACTATCAAAAAAGCACCAAATCATTGATGCTCTTATGCAATATTTATTTTAATGTTTTCAATATTTCTAAAAAGTTTTTTTCACTTTCAGAGAGAATAGAATTTTTTTGATAGGCATAATTAATATGAAAGAATTGTTTATCTTCTTCAATAAATGGTACTTTAACTAGATTTTTAAAGTCTTCTGATAAGCGGATATCTGCCATAAGACTGATTCCTAAATTTTTCCTGACAAGTTCTTTTATGGTATGAGCATCATCTAATTTCAAAACTACATTAGCTGATTGATTATATTTTTCATTTAAACGATTAAAGGCATTAAAGTGGATATTATGCTCTCCCAATAAGATAAAGTCTTCATTAAGTAAGTCTTTAAATCCTAATTCTTTTTCATTGGCTAGTGGATGACTATCCGACATAATGATAAAAAATTCTTTTTGAAAGAGTTCTTCTATTTCTAATTGGGGATGCTTAATCTTTTCTAGACTTCCTAAAAGGCTCGAATCTATTTCTTCATTTAAAAGTAGGCTCAAGAGTTCATTAGAACCACCATAAATCATATGTAAGGCATTCAAAAAGTTCAAATTCTCTTGCTTTGATAGAAGATATGAACTTATAATTGGCGGAAAACCAACTTTAAAATCTTTCATACTCGAACGATGAATAGCTTTTTTCGTGTGATTTAGTTCAGAGAGAATTTCATTGGTTCTCATTGCCAAAAGTTCGCCCTCAGGAGTTAAATCAACTACCTGATGCGAGGAATCTTTATAAAATAAATCACAGTCATAGTAGGTTTCTAAACGTTTGATTGCGTAAGAAATAGTGGGTTGACTAACCCTGAAATGTTTGGCAACATTGGTGAACGAACGCAATTTTGACAATTGATAAAAATATTCAAGATCTCTTAAATTTAAACTCATGGCTATACTCCTAGAAGCTATTTTAACATAATTTTGTAATTATTCTTAATGCCATAAGTATTATTGAGCAACTCTAGTTTAATTGTCCATAAACCTTGAGTTTATCTGTTTTGGCTGGATAAAAAACCATTACAATTATTGTAATGGTTTTTATATTCTATGCTGTCTTTTCAAATTTACGATGTTTAAGGGTAAATACAACATCTGATGCTTTGGCAACTTCATTTTCGTGAGTAACCAGAATCACAATTTTATTATCTTTATGAGCAATTTCTTTAAAGAGTTCAACAATTTGGGCTGTTGTTTCTTCATCGAGATTCCCTGTGGGTTCGTCAGCAATAATTATCTCATGATTTAAAACTAATGCTCTAGCGATGGCCACTCTTTGTTGCTGACCACCTGAAAGTTTACTGACAGGTTTATAAATTAGGTCTGTGCTCAATCCTACTTTATTCAACGCTTCTTCTATTGCTGCTTTTTCATTTTCAAATTTTACTGACGAGATTTTTACGGCTGTTTTGACGTTGTCATAAGCACTCATGTAGGTCAGTAAGTTATAAGCTTGAAAAACGGTACTTACTGTTTTTTTGCGATAATTTGTTAAATTACTTGATTTAATTGCTTTATCATCAAAAGACATACTTCCAGATTTTGGTGTATCAAGTCCGGCAAGCAGGGAAAGAAAAGTAGTTTTTCCTGAGCCGGATTGTCCTAGAATGGCATACATCGTGCCTTTTTCAAAACTTTCTGTGACATCTTTAAATAGATAGTCATCGGGGTTGCTATAATAATAAGTTAAATTTTCAACTTTTAGAGTCATCTTTGCTCCTCTCATTTTAAAAATTTACTGACAAAATCTGGTGATTAATTTTTGATAAAAATTGAAGGCTGTCAGTAAATTATTAGACTGGTTCTTCTTAGAAATCAATTTGTTAAAACTTGTTTAGGATTCAATCTGAGAATTCCAATACTTGCTAGACCGACAGCGATTAGTGTAATCAAAATCGCAATAGCAACAAGAAGTAAAATTTCACTGACAGAAGTTTTAATATTCAATTTTTCAAGTGCTTTTGCTTCAGAAGCTGATTGTCCAAAGCCAATTGCTCCACCTGCACGCCCCATAAATCCGCCAGCATTTCCTGATGGTCTTTGACCTTCGGTTTTGCCTCCATTTGCTCCTGGAGCTCCTTGCATGTTGCTTGTGCTTGCCGTTGTCTGCGTTGTTTCTTGTTTTAAAAGTTGTTGTCCAACGACATTTCCTACTACATTTCCAGCAGCTGATGCAATACCAACTGAAACAATCATAACCATGAAGAGTTCAAAGAAAAATTGACCAATAATTTTGAGTTTTGATTCTCCAAGACTCATCAGAACACCAATTTCAAAACGACGTTCGCGAACCATGAGCATCACGATAAGCGCTAAGATAATTGCTCCAGCAATTGCTACAATGAGTACAATATTTCTAGCAAAACTTGCAACATTATTCAATGATGATTTTACATTTTGATAAGCTTGGTCATTTTTAGAAACTTGGAAATTATTGTCATTAACTAATTTATTAGCAGCTTTTACAAAAGTATCTGCTTGTGCAGGATTTTCCATGCTGTAAGTTGCATTTGATACTTTGCCAGTCGTACCTTTGATAGAATTTGCTACAGAAAGTGCAGTATACATTGTATTCATGTATTGAATTGAGCTTTCTGTCGAGCTACTTGTTGTTGTATAGATACCAACAACAGTCATTTTATATGTTTTGTCATTACTATCTTTGATTGTGAAAGTTGAACCCACTTTTAATGAGTTTTGGCTAGCAAGGGTTGATTCAATGACAACATTGTTCGTCCCCTCATCTGAAGCCTTAATTGCGCGTCCAGAACTAATCTTATAAGAATCTGTGAAGCTTGTACTTGCTGCTAAATCATTTGTCCCACTGATTGTGAAATCCTCTTGGGAAGCTCCGCCCATTCCTCCTTCACGTCCACCAAATCCACCAGCTGCTTGCGTATCTGTTGATGAACTTGAAGAACTACTACTTGTTGAAACTTTTTCAATACCAGAACTTGCTGATGCTTGAGCCTGATAAGTGAAACTTGCTGATTTTACACCATCAAGTTTGGCAATTTTTTCAACAGTTGTTTCTGAAATCGTTGGTAAATCAATATTAAATCGTTTACCTGCTTCAGCAGTATCACTTGAACTGCTACTACTTGAACTTGATGTTGCACTATTTTGTGCTTCTTTGATAACATTTTGCATGTTAACAGAGAGTGACACGGTTGCTCCAGCTGATTTTTTAGCATTATCAATAGAAACATTAGCTGCACTATTAATAATTAATCCTGAAAGTACAAAAATTAAAATTGCTGAAAAGGCAATAATTAAAAGTATTGTCCGTCCAATTTTGGCTTTAGTGAAAAGCCATGCACGTCTTATAAAATCCATATTTTCCTCATTTCTGAGTCTTCTTCTGATAGACTCTTTTTTGTAAGTCGATTTTAAGCACGTCAGTCAATTTATTAAAAATAAAGACGGAAAGAATGATTGGCTCAACGTCCTTAAAAACCACTTGGTCCTTTATGCTGATGCAGTTCCACTTTCGTCACTACTTTCTTGTGTCGTTCCTGAATTACCTGACTGACTGTTAGAACCACCCGTAGTCGCACCGCTATTAGTGTCTGGACTACGTCCATTTTGTCCAAAGCGATTTTGCATTTGTTCTTGAAAATTATTTTGCTGTGATTGATTACTTTGGCCCTTACCAATGAAAAAGCCACCTACTCCACCAACAATTAATGTTAGTAATGAAACAAAAATAATTTCTTTCCCCTTTAAAAGTTTAAGAACTTTTTTCATTTTGGAATCCTTTCTTTTCTTGATAAATTGATTATAATTGTTAAAACTTAATTTCAACCCAAGTAAAACTTAAGCTTTTCTAAAAGTTAAATAATATTTTCTTGAGTATTCTGTCAGTAAAATATTAACTTTAAAAAATAAAAAAAAGTCGCTCACAAGAGCGACTTTTCACTGACCATTCTGTCAGTAAATTTATTAATTAAAAAGCAAAGTAAATACAAAGCGCAATTACTGACAGCACTGCTGTAAATAACCAGAAGACAATGTCAATTTTCCATTCTGACCAACCAGCTGCTTTTCCAGAAAATCCACCGAGTTCAAAATGATGATGAATAGGAGTCATTCTAAAAATACGTTTACCACCTGTTTTCTTGAAATAAGCAACTTGTAGCATCACTGAAAGTGTTTCAATGACATAAACCGCACCAATTAAAAGCAAAGTCCATTCGGCATGAAGTAAGATTGAAACAATTGCAAGAAAACCACCCAAAGCCAAGGAACCAACATCACCCATGAAAATTTTTGCTGGTTTGTGATTGAAGACAAAGAATCCAAGCAAACCACCAATGACTGACAAGATAATCAACAAAACATCGTACTGTTGATGTGCTACTGCGATAACTGCATAAGCTGTCAGTGAAATCGCAACAGTGATTGAAGCAAGACCGTCGATTCCGTCAGTAAGATTGACCGCATTTGACCAACCCACAAGCCAAATAATAATGAAAATTGAAAAGAAAATCCCAATATTAAATTCCCAACTTAAAAGATGAATAATATGAGATTTTTCCCCATGACTGTAAATGAAATAGGAAACAATCCCAATTAAAATTTGAGCCAACATTTTTTGTTTGGCAGTCAAACCTTCATTAATTTGTTTGAATACTTTCAAAAAGTCATCTAAGAAGCCAATGACAGCATACATGGCAAAGACCCACCACGCAGTAATGAAAGCTGGACTAAATTTGCCAAAAACCAAAGCGGCAATTAATGAAACTACTAAACTCACAACAACGAAGACAAAACCGCCCATTGTAGGAGTCCCAGCTTTACTAGCATGCTGTTTTACATCTTCAAGGGTTGGTTGCCCACCCAATTTTTTCTTGTGGAAGAACATAATGAAGCGAGGAATACCAATGATTGTTATAATCATTGTAATTACCGCCGCCACTATCCCATTCAATAACATTTTCTTCTCCTAATTTTTGAAGCTCCACATAGACTAGTGTCTGTGGAGCCTCAATTAATAATTTTTAATTTCCCATTTTAACAGTTAGAGTTTGACCTTTTTTAACATTGGTAGAAGTTTCGATACTTTGAGTCAAGACTTTATTTCCTGACCCTTCATAAGTTACTTTAATTCCAAACCAATTAGCCAATTGCTCAACTTCTTTTTTCGACCAATCATACATATCAGGCATCACCTGATCTTTATCATTCGTCAAAAGTAAAATTCGTGAATTTGCTGAAACTTTTTCACCTTCAGCAATCGATTGAGCAGTTACTTTTGCCCCTGTCCCAATAATAACCGGACTAAGGACAGTACGGCGTAAACTATCAGCAGTATCTCCTGAATCTTTGCCTTTATAATTCTCAATGGTCACTTTGCCAGCTTTAGTATCAGTATCAGCACTAACTGATAAATCATTTTTCATTGCTTCAGCACTTGTTAACAATGGATTTGCCACTCGAGCAATATATTTAAGTGTCCAACTTTCTGTAGGAATTTTTACATTCATATAGAAAATAAAATCAGGATTCTTAGCAGGATACATCACAACAGCAGAGTAAAGGTAATCTTGAGAACCTGTCATATAACCACCCGTTGTTGAGGCAATTTGGGCCGTCCCCGTTTTAACCGCAGCCGGTTCACCATTGACCATAAATAAAGGACCAGCAGCAAGATTTTGCTCAGAATCGCCACTTGTTGAATAAGATGTTCCGTAAACAGGGTCAGTATTTACTGTTAACATCAAATCACGCACACCACTTGCTGCATCATTAGAGACCGGATGTCCAACAACTTCTGCTTTAGAAGTCAAACTTGTTTTTGTATTCGGATCTACTACTTTGCTGACAATATGTGGCTCAAGCATTGTTCCATTTCCAGCAATAGCCGTCCAACCTCTAATCAATTGAAGTGGAGTAACCGCAACCCCTTGACCAAATGAAGATTGAATTTGCGAAACGGCATTTGATGAAGGAAGGGCTCCCGGATTTTCACCATCTAAACCGGCTCTTACTTTAAGACCAAATTTAAATTTATTAAGATAACTTCCCCATAAAGCATCTCCCATATTCATTTCAATTTTACTCATCCCAATATTTGAAGATAAAGCAAAACCTTGAGCATAGGTTACTGTTTCTGGCAAAGTATAGCTTTTATTTTCTGTTACATCCCAGTCATTAATCGTTGTATCATAAACTTGAAGTTTCCGTTGGTAAGTTTCATTAAGATTTACTTTTCCACTATCAAGCGCTCCAGCCATCAAGAAAGTTTTAAATGTTGAACCCGGTTCAAAGGCTGATTGTGAGAGCAAACTGTTCCAAGTGAAATACTTTTGTTTCTCAGCATCATTGATCGTTGTTGCCGTATAGGTTGGACGTTGACTTGTTGCTAAAATCTCACCGGTATGAGCATCAACTAAAGTTCCTGAAAGTTGTTGTGCTCCAGTATCCGTAGCCGCCTTGTCCATATATCCTTCAAGATTTCTTTGAAGTTGTGCATCAAGTGTAGTATAAACGTCTTGACCATTTTTAACAGGTTCAATGACTTTAGTTGTTCCTGGAATTGGGCGACCATAGATATCTTTTTGATAAGTTTCTTTACCATTTTCACCACTCAAAACATTATTGAAGGCTTTTTCCAAGCCCATATCACCCTTGAGAGCTTGAGTACCATTTTCATCTTTAGGACGAGCAATACCAATAAATTGAGAAGCAAAATTTCCAAAAGGATAAGAACGAGAAATATTTGCCGTGAAACCAAGTCCAACAATTTTTTCATTCTCAGCCGCTTTTTGAATCTCTTTCATTTTTTCAAGAGAGATATCACTACCTTTAGGGCCAAATTGAACTTGTTTCAATTTAGAATTGAGCTGCTTTTTAATTAAATCGCGGTCAATTCCAAGTTTACTATTTAAGAAATCTTCAACTTTGGTAAAATCTTTCTTATCAATATAAAGAGGATTTCCATTTGAATCAACCTGTGTTTTATCAATTACAGCATAAATTGTATAGGTACTTGAGTCTACCGCAATGGCCGCACCTGTACGGTCATATATTGTTCCACGCTTCGCCTGAACCGTTACTGTGCTTTGATAGTTGCTCTTGGCCATCGTTGTAAGATTGGTTCCACCGACATGATTGACGGTAATTAGCCAGACAAAACGAAATATAAAAACCGTAAACAGCGCAATAGCTAGGAAAAACAGGCTCTTACCTACTCGTTTACGATTTCTTTCTGTACTCCAATTCGTTTTTCGGGCATTTCGTGATACTTTTCTAAAAGGAAAGAAAATTAGTTTTTTTAAAAATTTTATCATTTCGTTGCTTTCAATACATTAGAAGGATTTTGTTTTAAATCAGCTTTATTCGCCGTATCAAGCACTTTAGTACCTGATGTTAAATCTAAAATTTGTTGATCATACTCAGTTTTTCGGGTTGTTTCTTGAGAAATTTTTGAACGTAAGTCCATTGTATTCCCTTGAACTTCAAGTGTCTTAGTCTTAACATAAAGTAGACCAACAGCCAACACTAAAGCAGCAACTACCATTGTCAGATAGAATACCTTTTCAACACCAGAAAACTTTTTAAACTTACTTGCTAGAACTTCTGGCGCTAAAGTTTCCGTATCAATGAGATAACTATCTTTTTTCGCCGCAGTTTCTATATCGAAGTATTCTTTAGGCTGTGCTGCCATCTTTGCCTCCACTCGTTTATCTTACTAAAGAAATTCAACTTACTCTCTTCACTGTTAAAAAGAGAAAAGCTAAATATTGTTATTTCATTTATATAAGACATCCAAAAACAATCCTCAAGTGGGAAAACCCTCTTTATTAGACCAACTTGTTATTTGATTAATCTCTTTGTTTTTGCGCTACTCTTAATTTTGCACTATGAGCTCGATTATTAAATTCGAGTTCTTCTTCGCTTGCAAGAACTGGTTTGCGATTAATCAATTTTAGTTTAGCTTCCATATCTTTAGGAAGCATCGGTAATCCCTTGGGAACATTAACTGTACTATATTCTTTGAAAATTGTTTTTGTTAAACGATCTTCTAAAGAATGGAAAGTAATTACCGAGATTCGACCATCAACTTTTAATAAATCAATGGCTTGTTCGATTGATTCTTCCGCTGCTCCAAGTTCATCATTTACTTCAATACGAATCGCTTGGAAAATGCGTTTGGCTGGATGCCCTTTTTTCTTGAGTTCTTTTTGAGGCAATGCAGATTTTATTAAATCTGCAAGCTCAATTGTTGTCTCAATAGGTTTAATTTTTCTTGCTTGTTCAATCTTACGAGCAATTTGTTTAGAGAATTTATCTTCGCCGTAGCGGAAAAAAATGCGAACTAATGCTTCGTAAGGATAATCATTTACAACTTCATAAGCAGAAAGAGTTTGATTTTGGTCCATCCGCATGTCTAATCTTGCCTCTTTTTTATAAGAGAAACCTCGTTGACTATCATCGAATTGTGGGCTGGAAACTCCTAAATCATAAAGAATTCCATCAATTTTCGTGACTCCTAATTCAGCTAAAGCTGATTTAAGATAGCGAAAATTACTTTTAATCAATGTTACTTTATCTTCTGCAAGTTGCTCACTTAAGCGTACTTTTGCGTTTTCATGAGCAGTTTCATCCTGGTCAAATGAATAAAGATGACCATTAGTCAGTTTACTAAGAAGATACTCACTATGTCCTGCGCCACCTAGTGTCGCATCAACATAAATTCCATTTGGCTTTACTTCAAGCATATCTACGGTTTCATGTAGTAAGACCGTATCATGCTTAAATGCTATTGTTTTTGGCAAGAGCGCCGTCCTCCTTGTATACTTACAGTTTATTATATCACTTTTTTTCTATTTTTGTAGTAGTTTACATGATTATGTAAAGATTTTTTTAATAAAAAGGCTTACATGAACTGCATTTGTATCTATTACTGGCTTCTTTGATGTCAATTCAATTTACAAGTTGTGTAAACATGACTTTTTATAGTTTAACAATTAATACTAAAAATAGACTGAAATTAATCAGTCTATTTTTTCAAATAAAGAATTTTTTTTATTTGTTTTTAATTCTCCTGTCACCATTACTTCTACAAGAATTAAACTCAATCCTGCAATCATTACTAGTAAAAATAAGAGATATTGAACTAATTGATAGTGACCGGTTGTATATGTTATTTTTAATGTCTTCGTGAACATTTGATAAAAAATTAATATTCCACTTGTTCCACCTAACAAAAGTGATAGTCCTAAATTACTCAAACCAGCATCTCTTAAGCGTCTTACATGAATTGTAAGTTGTGGGAAAAATGTTCCTAAGAGAAATAGGAAAAAGAATAAACGCAAGACCATACTACCAATAAAATTGTAGCCAAACATTATTTGTTCAAATTGATTGAAAAGATAGATTAAAAACAGAAAAAGAATAAAGGTCAATCCCCAAAACAGTTGCATCCACCAAAAATTTCTTCTTGTCGTTCTTCCGCGAAATTCAAAGTAATTTTTAAAATAGTCCTTGAATATACCTGATAATGTCTTTGTCTCTGGTAAATTATTAAATTCTTGAGAAGAATTAATCTCGTATTCCTTGAATTTTAAAGCTCTAGGCGAACTTGGAAATAAGTTAAGTACCAAGAGCACAAGAGTTCCTAGACCAAGGATAAAATTAAGAAAAATAAGTCCCCAAGGCAAATCTGCATCATTCAATCTCCGAACAGTTAGAGCAATGAAGGACAATAAACTTCCAAAGAAATATAGATTAAATATTAATTGAAAGAATGAAGCAAAAGTTTGCCATAAAGTCGTTAGTTGATAAAAATCTAGTAGATTAAAGAAATGATAAGCTTTAAACAAGATGACAAATATTATGATATGAGTTAATAAGGCTGACCAAAAATCTTTACGACTAGTTTTTTTATTGAAAGTGAAAGCTCCCAGCCAAAATTTTTTATAAGCTTGAACCATATTTTACCTCTCTATTTTTTTAATTATTCATAAGTTCTTGAATCATCTTCTTCGTCAATGCCATATTTGGTTGGAAAAAGGCAAAGAATATAAATAATGAAATTGATAAATCCAACAAAATAACCCATTTTTGCTAGAAGATCTTGATGAATAAACATTGTAACCAGCCCATAAATTGCAGCTACTCCAAAAACAAGAGCAATCCACCAAGGAAACCTAGCATCACGTAAACGACGAGCTGTCAAACTGATATTAGGAACAAGAATAGCTAGACCAATGAGAGCTGTAACAATAACTATTACTAATGCTCCACCCGTGGGGTTGGCATATAAGTCTGTCACCTGTTGAATAATTTCTTTTTGTGATAAAGTTGCAGATTGGCTCATTATTTTCCCAGCTTTAGGGATTGTCACCATAAAGTTTAAAATGCTGAGAATCGCAAATATGATTGAATTAGTCAAGAAAACCCACCAATAATCCGAACGATTTGAATAAGATTTTAAATCTCCTGCTTTTTTCCAATATTTGATGTATGCTTTAATCATTGTTATTCCTCTTTACTTATAATATTATTTACTGACAGAAGGTCAGTTATTTATTCCAAACTTTTTTATTAAGTAAACTCATATTTTTATTAAAAGATTATTTAAACATTTTTTCAATATTTTTATCTGGAATCACCCACATTGAAAAAATTAAGGCTGAACCAACAAGCATGATTACTGGAGCTATAAAATAACCTAATAAAATGCTGACAATATTGAGCACAACACTTAGGATATTTTTTCTAATCGTTGTCTCAGACGTTTTACGATGTCCATTGATTTTCAATAATTCTCTTGTCAAAAGTAGATAAATAAAATTCCCGAAGAAAAAGATAATCACATAGCCTAATTCTGGGATAAATGAATTAGGATAGATTGATACCCAGTTAGAAAAAATAGGAATAAGTGATAAGACAAAAAGAAAACTAATATTTATCCATAGAACTTTTCCATTAATTCTTTTGATGCTTTGAAAAAGATGATGGTGATTGACCCAGTAAATAGCCAGTATAAAAAAACTTACAAAATAGACACCCAGATGCGGAAGTAAAGCAATAAAACTTTGCAAGCTATCTGAATCTGGACGGACCAATTCTAAAACTAAGACAGTCATGATAATTGCGATGACAGCATCCGTAAATGCTTCTAAACGTGTTTTACTCATTTTTAACTCCTAAATTATAAAATACGACTTCAGTTTTTAAATTACAAACCTCTCCTTTCAGTACTATGGTTGATATCTCATTATAACATATTGAGTTTAATTCATAAAAGAACTTTAACAGAAGTTCTTAATGGTAAAAAATCTATTTTTACTTCATAATATCTCCTTTGGAGATAAAAAGCCCCAATAAATGAGGCTTCGAATTTATAATAAAAACGCCCTTATCTTATATAGGAGAAGGCGTTTTTATCTATGGCTCTCTGACTTGGAAGTTGGCACATAGCTTATGAATATATTCTAGCCCTTTTTAAAAGGTTTGTCAGTAACATTTGCTAACAAATCAAAGAAATTTATCTAAAACTAGCTTTTTAAAATTTATTTTTTTATCTTTTGATTTCTAAGAATTTGAATCAGCATTTCACATAACATACAGATTATTCCCGCACAGGCACCAACAATACCTACGAACAAGAAAAAATAATTTTGATTATAATGCCCATAAATTGAAAAAAACAAACAGACCAAAATGATTAAAATCCAAATTTTATTTACTTTCACATATACTCCAATATTTTTAATAGTGTAACTACAATTTAATTTTAACATTTATTATTTTCGGTATATACACATTTGTGGTTGCAATTTTACACTAATTATGATTTTGTCATCTAAAAGATAAAAAGCCCTGATTAAAAATCAAGACTTTTTCTTAATAATATTCGATTTATTTGCTCAATAAACGTTTAGCCTGAGCTAAGGCTTCTTTAGTTAAATCTTCACCAGCAAGCATTTTCGCAATTTCATTTACTCTTTCTTCAGCGTTTAATTTTCTAACTGTGGAAGTAGTAATGTCATCGGTTGAAGCTTTTTCAATATAAAATTGTCTGTCGGCAATGGCCACAACTTGCGGAAGGTGAGAAATTGCAAGAACTTGCCCATGTCTAGCAATTTTATATATTTTATTAGCAATCGCTTGAGCAACACGGCCAGAAACACCAGTATCGACCTCATCAAAAACAATGGCTGTTTTATTTTCACGTCTTGAAAAGCTTGATTTTATAGCGAGCATTAAACGTGAAAGTTCACCACCCGAAGCTGTTTTTGCCAGCGGTTTAAATCCTTCTCCCGGATTGGTTTGAATAAAGAATTCAACATGCTCATTCCCGTTTGCTGAAAATTTTGCCCCTTCAAAACTAACTTTGAAATCAGCTTTTTCCATATAAAGCTCAGAAAGTTCGTGTTTAATATCTTTTTCAACTTCTTTGGCAATTTTATGGCGCGCTTCATTAAGTTTTTTACTTGCTTCAATGAGTTGAACTTGTGCAACTTTAACTGAATTTTCTAGATTTTCTGAGTCATTTTCTGAACCCGTCAGTTCTGAGAGTTCAAGTTGGACTTTCTCTAAATAGTTCATCACATCGGACAGTTCTGGGCCATATTTTTTCTTCAAAGTGGTCAAGGTCATAATCCGGTCTTCAATTTGTAAAAGTTCAGCTGGATTAAATTCTAAATCACTCATGATTCTTTGAATTTGATTAGCAACTTCTTCTAATACATAATAACTTTCAGCTGTCTTGTCAGCAAGCTCTTGGTAGTCATTATCAAAGTTACTAATTTTATCCAATTCTGTCATTGTTGTTCGGATATTATTAAGACTTGAATAATCATTATCTTCATCATCAAGCGCTAGATAAGCACTACTAAGCGAATCAGCAATATTTTTAATATTATTTAACTTTTCTCGGCGATTAATTAATTGTTCATCTTCTTCAAGATTAATTTCCGCTGCTTCAATTTCTTCAGCCTGAAATTGAAGAATTTCAATTCTTTGAGCAAATTCTTGCTCATTTTTTTGTCGTAAATTGAGCTGTTGACGCAAATTTTTGAAGTTTTCAAATTTGAGTTTGTAATTATTTTTTATCTGATCAAAGGCTTCGTCACCAAATTCATCAAGTAAACGAAGATGGCTTTTCGGATTCATCAATTCTTGGCTATCGTGTTGACCATGAATATCAACTAATAATTCACCCACTTGTCTTAGCGTAGCTAAATTAACCATTTGACCATTGATTCGACAAACGGAACGACCATTAGCAAAAATCTCACGTCTTAAAATAATTTCAGAATCTACTTCTTCAAAGCCAAGTTCTAATAATACCGCCTTCAATTCTGGAGTTTTATCAAAGAAAAAGAGACCTTCTATTTCGGCTTTGTTTGCCCCATGTCGCACAAAATCACTCGAAGCACGCCCACCTAATAATAAAGACATTGCATCAATAATTATTGATTTTCCCGCACCAGTTTCCCCAGTTAAAATCGTCATTCCACTCTCAAAGGATAGATGAATTTCTTCAATAATTGCAAAATTTTTGATTGAAATCTCTTGTAACATCAAAATTTCCTTTCTCAAAAATAAATGACAAGGCTATTAGTAACCCAATAACCTTATCTTTTTTACTGACAGCTATTAATTCGCTCAAAATATTCAGCAGAATTTTGTCACAATATTCTTGTCAGTAAATTTAAAATTCTGTCAGTAAATTATAAAGATTTTTAGCATCTTCTTCCGTTTCAAAAATAACTAAAGCACTATCATCATCAATAATGATTGAAAAAATATCATCGCTATATTCTTCCAAAAGATAATTTTTCACAAGACTTGTTGTCCCTGGATTAGCAAGAATCCAGAGCATATTATCTTTGATTTTTGTTCCCGTAATTGCATCAAAAGCTAAGGCTTTATGAAGGCTTGACTGTAAAACTTCCTTGTTTTTTGGTAAATCATAACGATAACCACCAGATTCAGCTGGCACCTTGATTAGGGCAAGTGATTTAATATCGCGGGAAACGGTCGCTTGAGTAACGTCAATTCCATGAGTTAAGAGGGTATTCACAAGTTCTTCTTGCGTTTTAATTTCGTTTTCACGGATAAATTGAGCAATAAAGTTTAATCGGTCTTCTCTTTTCATAGTTCTTCACTTTCTTTTTGTAAAACTGATTCAATATTAACCTGCTGAGCAATTTCTGCTTTTCCATCTTTAAGTAAATGGACAAGAAATTCAACGTTTCCAGCCCCACCCTTGATTGGCGAAAAGGTCAAACCTTTTACTGAAAAACCAAGTTGAGTGGCTGTTTTTAAAACTTTTTCAATAGTCATTTGGTGAACTTTAGGGTCACGAATAATTCCATTTTTTCCGACTTGTTCACGTCCCGCTTCAAACTGCGGTTTAATAAGAGCTGCTACTTCGCCATTTTCTTCCAAAATTTCATAAAGTGGCGGTAGAATTAAATCTAAAGAAATAAAACTAACATCTATACTAGTAAATGACGGTCTTCCTTGTTCAAAGTCAGCTAAAACAGCATTTCGGAAATTAAATTGTTCCATAACGACAACGCGTTCATCTGAACGAATTTTCCAAGCCAATTGATTGGTTCCAACATCTAAAGCATAGACTAATTTGGCACCATTTTGAAGCATTACATCAGTAAAACCACCAGTTGAAGAACCAATATCAAGACAAGTTTTTCCATTAATTTCTAAATGGAATTCTTTAAGAGCCTTTTCTAATTTTAACCCTCCTCGACTAACATATCTTAACTTTTCACCTTTAAGACGAAGTTCTGTTCCATCATCAATTTTCTGACCAGGTTTATCGTAACGCTCTCCTGATTTACTATCAACAACTAGACCAGCCATTACTCCTCTTTTGGCCTGCTCTCGTGTTTCAAACAAACCTTGATTCGTGGCAAGTACGTCAATTCTTTCTTTCATGTAGATCTTTCTTTATAGTAATTATACGTATTTTTCTTAGAAATGTAACTAATAATTTCTTTTTATATTTCTATTTTTTTATTTCACTTCCAATTGCTCAATAATTTTAAAAATTTCAGAGCTGTCAGTAACTGATAAGTCTGTCAGTAATTTTTTAACTTCTGACAAATTTCCTGTCAGTGATTTTTTTGCTTCCTCAAGTCCTAAATGAGCAACATATGTTGATTTCTCTTCTAAAATATCCTTACCTGGTGTTTTTCCAAGCTCAGCAAAAGTTGCTGTGACATCTAAAATATCATCTCGAATTTGAAAAGCCAATCCTAATATTTGCCCCACTTGACGAAGTTTTTCAACTTCATCAGTTGATTTTTGAGCAACAATTCCAGCAGCTACAAAAGGAAAAGTTAAAAGTCGCCCAGTTTTCAAGCGATGAATCTGCTCAATTTCAGCTAATGTCAACTCTTTTCCTTCACCAGCCATATCCAAGATTTGACCCGCAACCATTCCATAAGAACCTGAAGCAAAGGCCAATTCACGCGTCAACGCTACTATTATTTCTGCGGATAAATCAGCAGTTGAAAGGATAAAGAAAGGGTCAAAAAATAAAGTATCACCAGCTAAAATTGCAGTTGCCTCGTCAAATTTCTTGTGATTAGTTAACTGCCCTCGACGATAATCATCATTATCCATTGCTGGTAAGTCATCATGGATTAAAGAACCCGTATGAATCATCTCAAGTGCGGCTGCCACATGATAATGAGCCTTACTCAATTCTAAATCAAAAGCCTCTAATAGGTTTAAAAAAAGGAGAGGGCGAATTCGTTTACCGCCTGCCAATAAAGAATATTTTGCTGATTCGGCTAAGCCAGTTGGAAATTCAGCGCTTTCATAAAATTCAGTTAAAAAGTCTTCTAACTTTAGTATCTTCGTATCCATTACCCTAATTATACCAAAATTCACGGCTAAAAACCGTGATGATTTGAGGAAATTTTTTTATTTTTTAAATCCATTCCATTTTTATAAGTGAGCCTTTTGCTCATTCATTGCTAATACTCTTGTAATATTTTCACTCGTTCGCTCAACGTTCTTTGCGCCGTCAGCCAAGGCATCTGACAAAGATTGTGCTTGACTCAAAACACCAAAAATAGCGGTCATTCCTTCGTCATAAAGAACATCTGCTCCATCCCCAATATATCCTGCCAAAGCAAAGCAAGGTTTCTTGTATTTTTTAGCAATTTTACAGACGCCATAGGGTGCTTTACCAAATTTTGTCTGATAATCCATTCCACCTTCACCTGTAAATACATAATCAGCTTCTTTAATTTTATCTTCTAAGTATATTGTTTGTGCAACAAGCTCAATTCCTAATTGCATTTTTGCATTGGTAAAAGCAAGCAAACCTGCTCCCAAACCACCTGCTGCACCAGCTCCCGGTTTATTTTTAACATCTTTCCCCAGATCATTATGAACAATTTCTGCATAATGCTTCAAGTTTTCATCCAATACTTTGACCATTTCCTCAGTTGCTCCCTTTTGTGGTCCAAAAACATAAGAAGCGCCATTATTTCCGGTTAAAGGATTGGTGACATCAGTAGCAATTAATATTTCAATTTCTTCCACTCTTGGGTCAAAATCACTCATATCAATTGTTCTAACTTCTTTAAGAAAACCTCCACCAAGTGGAATCTCTTCTTGGTCTTTATTTAAAAATTTAGCTCCTAAAGCACGAGCCATTCCAGAGCCACCGTCATTAGTCGCACTTCCACCAATGCCAATGATGATTTTATCTACTCCTTCATCCATTGCAGCCTTAATTAATTGTCCTGTTCCATAGGTTGATGTAATCAATGGATTTCTATCTTCCAAAGCAACCAATTCCAGACCATTTGCCTTTGCCATCTCAATGACCGCCGTATTTGAGTTTCCCAAAATACCAAAATAGGCCTCTACATTTGTTTTTGCAAATGAACCTTGTACTTTTTTATATACCCGTCGTCCACCCGTTGCATCAATCAAAGCATCTGTTGTCCCCTCACCACCGTCAGCCATTGGCATAGAAATTATTTCAGCCTTAGGAAAAACTTTTTTAATTCCTTTTTCCATTGCTTGACAAACTTCCAGCGCACTCAAACTTTCTTTGAAAGAATCTGGCGCTAATACAAATTTTTTCTTCATTTAATCTACTCTTTCTATAAAAGACTTGACCATAACTCTATCTATTATTAGTATATAATAAATAAGATTGATATTAGAATAATAGGCTTTTTTGTCAGTAAAATTTTGTTTAAAATAAAAAACCTTGAAAAATCAAAGGTTTTTTATTTTAGTAGTCTTTCTGTTCCGGAGAGAAATCACTCTCCTGATCATTTTTTCCAACTATTTTTACTAATGTTTCTTCCGCTTCATTGAGTGTTTTTTTCAAAGTTTCCGAAATTTTCATTCCTTTTTGAAATTCAGCAATAGCATCTTCCAACGCTACATCACCAGATTCCAACTTACGAACAATATTTTCTAACTCTGCCAAATTATCTTCAAATTTTACATCTTCTTTTTTGCTTGCCATTATTTTACCTCCACTATTACTTTTCCGTCAGTCAATTCAACATCTAAAGTCTGACCTTTTTTCACATCACTTACGGATTTAATAATCTTTCCCTTTTCGTCAGTAACGAGGGAAAAACCACGCGCTTTTATTTTCGAAATATCTAATAAAAGTAAAGACTGATAAAGTTGCTCCGTCTTATTCTTTTTAGCTTCAACTATCTTTCCGTAAGTCGGAATTAATTTCCCAGCTGACAGCTCATAACGGTGTTTCATATTTGCAACTTTATTTTCCGTCAGCACTGACAAACGTTCACACAAACGGTCAAGTTTTTGTAAGTGTCCATCGTACAAGCGTTCTGGCTGTCTAAAAACGACTGACTGGCTTAATTTATCTACTCGTTCACGCCTTATTTTAATTAAATGTGTTAAGCGGTTAAAAAGTCGTTTTTCCTGCTCATTCGCCCAATTTATTAAATCAACCTTTGTATTTGGTGTTGCTAATTCGGCTGCCGCTGTTGGAGTCGCTGCACGACTATCAGCAACAAAATCAGCTAAAGTCACATCTGTTTCATGTCCAACCGATGAAATAATTGGAATACGTGATTCAAAAATTGCTCGAACCGCAATTTCTTCATTAAATCCCCATAAATCTTCGATAGACCCACCACCACGACCAATAATCATGACATCAAAATCACCACGCTGATTAGCTCGACGGATATTTCCAGCAATTTCTTCAGCCGAACCTTGTCCTTGAACTTTTGTCGGATAAAGAACGATTTGACTCATCGGAAAACGACGTTGAACCGTCGTAATAATATCTCGAATGACCGCTCCTGACGGGCTAGTTACCACAGCTATTTTTTTAGAAAATTGTGGCAAAGTTTGTTTCCAACGTTGTTCAAATAGCCCTTCAGCAGTCAGCTTTTTCTTCAACTGTTCAAACTTAACCGCAAGAGCTCCAACGCCATCTGGAACTAAACTTTCAATATTTATAGAATAAGAGCCAGAAGGTGGATAAATACTGATTCGACCGACAGCCAAAACTTTCATCCCTTCTTCTAATTCAAAGTCTAATTTGCGAAATTGTCCCGCCCACATCGTAGCTTGAATCACAGCGCCCTCATCTTTAAGTGCAAAATATTGATGATTTGGTCTTCTTCTAAAATTTGAAATTTCTCCTGTCAAATAAACCCGTTCAAGATATGGATCACGGTCAAATTTCGCTTTTAAATATTTTGTTAAGGTTGATACTGATAAATATTCTGTCATTCCCTCACTCTTTAGTTCTCAATTAATCTTTTTACTAATCATTCTGTTAGTAAAATTTCTACTGCTAAAATCGAAAAAAAGTAAAAAGTTTATCTTCAAAAAACTTCTAACTTAAAAATAAGTCTTTAGAAATTACTATAAACTTAGTTACTCTTTTATTAATTAACTATTTATTTTCATTCATTTTTCTACTTGCTGCACGAACTGTCTGTTCCATAAGCATTGTAATCGTCATCGGACCAACTCCACCAGGAACAGGGGTAATCAAACTTGCAACATCTTTTACTTCATCAAAATCAACATCGCCATGAAGTTTTCCATCTTCATCACGGTTCATCCCAACATCAATTACAACTGCACCTTCTTTGACATCCTCAGCTTTAATCATCCGGTCACGGCCAATAGCAACCACCAAAACATCAGCTTCCTTAGTCAATTCGCGCAAGTTCTCTGTTTTTGAATGAGCAATTGTCACAGTAGCATCAGCCATCATTAATAATTGCGCCATTGGTTTTCCGACGATATTTGAACGACCAATCACAACTGCACGTTTACCAGAAAGTTCCACATTATATTCACGGAACATTTCCATAATACCGGCTGGAGTTGAGGGAATCATCAAAGGATTCCCAGACCACAAACGCCCCATATTCATTGGGTGAAAACCATCCACATCTTTTTCTGGATCAATAGCTAGTAAAACCTTTTCTTCAGAAATATGTTCTGGCAATGGCAATTGTACCAAAATACCATGCCATTGTTCTGACTGATTATACTGTTCAATTAAATCTAACAGTTCTTGTTCTGACACAGTTTCTGGTAGACGAACCACACTAGAATTTAAACCAATTGCTGTGGCTTGTCGTGCTTTATTTCGGACATAAATTTGACTCGCAGGATCTTCGCCCACAAGAATAACGGCAAGACCTGGAACATTGTCCGCTTCTTTTAATTTATCGACTTTAACTTTCAACTCATCTTGCATTTTAGCAGCAAGTGCTTTTCCATCTATCAAGTTCATAGAACTATTATACCATAAGCTAACATTCATCCTCTAATCATCATCATTCCTTTTTCTTTCTTTATTTTAAATTGTTCGTAATTTTTAATAAAGGAATAATTCCAAATTAAAAAGAAACTTCTTTCCAAAGAAAAGAAGTCCTTAATTAAAATATACTACTCAAAACCTTTTTTTATATTTAACTTTTCCAATAGTTAACGTTGCCACTAAGCCTAATCCCAATTCTGCTAATACTAAACTTAAATCGTCATCAGCACCTGTTTTGGGAAGCTCTCCTTTCGTTACAGTTGGTACAAGTTGCAAGCTCGTTGCGCTTAATGAATTTGAAAGACTCGGACTACTTGATACCTTAGAAATTAAAGTCGAAACTTTTGCTTCATTCGAAGGTAAATTTGAGTCACTCAAGTTATTTAGTTTCATTTCTGAAGTATACGAACTATTTGAAGTTAGACTTGAGCCATTTTTATCATTAGATTGTAAATTTGGATTAGTCAACATACTTGAAGATGTTGTTGAACCACTTGACTCGGATGAAGTCAAACTTGCACTACTTGATTCATTTGAACTCAGACTCGAATGACTTGAATTTTCAGAAGATGAACTTGTAGTACTAGTTTGACCAGTGTTTGAATTTGAATCACTTGTCCCACCAGAACTTGTCATACTACTTTCGCTGGAATTTGGACTTGAAGCACTTGAACCTTTTGAGCTTGAACTTGAGCCATTTACTCCAGCTGAACTTGATTGACTTGAGTCTACCGAAGATGAACTGGCAATATTACCTTCACTGGAATTTGAACTTGAAGCACTTGAACCTTCTGAGTTTGAACTTGAGCCATTTACTCCAGCTGAACTCGATTGACTTGAGTCTACCAAAGATGAACTGGCAATACTACTTTCGCTGGAATTTGGACTTGAAGCACTTGAACCTTCTGAGTTTGAATTTGAACTATTTGATCCAGCTGAACTTGTTTGACTTGAATCTACCGAGGATGAACTTGTAACACTACCTTCACTGGAATTTGAACTTGAAGCACTTGAACTCTCTGAGCTTGAATTTGAACTATTTACTCCAGCTGAACTTGACTGACTTGAGTCTACCGAAGATGAACTAGCAATACTACTTTCACTGGAATTTGAACTCGAAATGCTTGAACCTTCTGAGTTTGAATTTGAACTATTTGCTCCAGCAGAACTTGTTTGACTTGAATCTACCGAGGATGAACTTGCAACACTATCTTCACTGGAATTTGAACTTGAAGCACTTGAACTCTCTGAGCTTGAATTTGAACTATTTGCTCCAGCAGAACTTGTTTGACTTGAGTCTACCGAGGATGAACTTGTGACACTACCTTCACTGGAATTTGAACTTGAAGTACTTGAACCTTCTGAGCTTGAACTTGAAGCATTAGAAGTCGAACTTGAAGTATTTGCTTCACTAGAATTATAACTCGTGTTGCTTGATACATTTGAAGATGAAGTTGAACTACTAGCTGTAATTGATGAAGAACTGGCACTACTGCTTGATTGGCTACTATTAGCACTAGAATTTGGATTAACTGTTGAAGCACCAACACTTGGAGTTAAAGAATTGATAGTTGTCGTTATTCCATTAAGTGCATTATTAACGAAATTATTAATATTATTTTGTATTTGACTAATAGTGTTCGAAAGACCATTTTCGATAGCTCCAAGACCTGGTAAATTATTTACAATCCCCGTCGCACTTTCAACAATATTATTGATCGCATTTTGCAATTGATTGAGCACTTGGTTAAGAATATCCGAAGCACCAGCAGGAAGATTACCAAATGAGTTTAGACTATTTTGGAGCGTGTTCCCAATCGTGGCTAAAGCTGTTGAACCAAGGCTTGTAAGATTACCCAAACTATTATTTACTTGGTCAAGAAGGCTGGAAACTCCCGTTAAATTCGCAACTTCTCCCAAAGATGCTCCAGTAAGATTATTTAATATTGGGCTTAAAACATTATTAACTGTAGTACCTACAAGTGGAATATTACTAATAGTTGGAGATAATTGACTCCAAGCAATTTGACCGACTCGATTAATCGCTGAATTAACTACTAAACCAGCCAAGTAGTTGACAAGATCATTTCCTTGAAGAGAGACAAGTGTGTCTAAATCAAAATTAACACCACCCAAGGCATTGGAAGTTGTCGTATTAAGTTGATTAACAATCCCACTTGTTACAGTACTTATTGCGCTAATTACTGGGCTTAGTACTAGACTTGCCCCCGGAATACTTGAAAGTCCTGGAATTGTTGGATTTTCAAGAAAAGTAAGCATAGCAGCAGGGCTCATTGATGGGATAGCATTAAATGCCGCCGCAATTTGCCCTCCAACTAATGGAATTTGGCTAACATCTAAACCTGCATATTTTATTTCATTTAATAGAAAGGCTCCAGGATTAGCAGCTGCTTCCTGAATATTTCCAACAATATTGACGATTTGTTCAACACCATTAAGAGCTGCCGCGGCTGTAGTCATTCCTGGAATATTAAAAGTTCCAAGAGTGCTAAAAATATTTGCTAAACCACTAATTCCCACTGTCGAAATTGCTTGATTTACAAGATCTCCAAGTGTTGTGTTAAGAATAGCTGAACCACTTGTTGTAGCAGGCGCTGCTGCAGCTAGTGCCTGAGTAAGCATTGGCACCATGGACGGATTAGTCGCTAGAATAGCTGTAAAAGAAGCGACAGCAGCACTCGAAGCACTAGCACTACTATTTCCCACAAGATTCATTTCCGAACTTTGAGAAACTGATGCAATACCACTATCAATTGCTGAACTTTCACTCAAAACTCCTGATGAACTTGTTGAACTTTGAGAGACAGCTGCCGAATCAACACTGTCTGCAGCATTAGAAGAACTTAATATAGAATTGCTGCCATTATCATTTGATGAGCTTGAATCTGCAAGCGATACGATATTGTTTGTAGGAGTTTGAATAACCGCTGTACTTGTCGTATTTTGTCTTTCATTAATTGAATTGCTACTATCTGACACATTTGAAGTTATTCCCTCAGTATCAGTTTCTACTGTGTTAGCCAGTGAATTATTAGAACTTTGGTCACTAGCTTGTTCATAAGCAACTTGATTTTGACTAGCAGCTACATCACTATTTGTCGATGAACCTAGTGCTGAATAACTTGTTACCTCAGTAATACCACTAATTTGCTGACTACCATCAATTGCTGTGTCCGCTTTTACATTTTGGTCAGTAATCGTTCCTGAAACGATAATTATAGCTAATGCTGAAGTAGCAAATAACCAACTTTTCCCTGATTTCCAAGTTCGAAAATGAGACTTGGAGGTAACCGTAGTCACTTCTGGCCGTATTTTTTTCATTTATTCTCTCCTTGCCGATACTTTTTTATTGAGTATCGCTATGAATATATATTACAATATCACATTTAGGTCACAAAAGAAACCTCACGGTTATTTATTTGTAATATTTATAGAATACAACTTTTTCTCTTGACTTTGATAGTTTACAATTGTAAACTATATATAGATAGAAATTTCAAAGCATTCATTTAGGAGGAAAATATGTCAAATAAAACTCATTCGTCTAATCACGATGAAATGATGTCTGAGCATCATCATAATCATGAAATAATGGATATGGAGCACGAAAACCATGAGATGCACAACGTGCACAATATGGATAATATGCATGATATGGACAATATGGATATGATGAATCATGGAGGACACATGATGCATATGGGTGATATGAGTAAAAAGCTCAAAGTGGCTATCATTCTTATGATTCCGCTTCTACTCATTTCACCAATCGCGGGCTTTACTATCCTTAAATTCCCCGGAAGTGAAATTTTGCAACTTATCCTTGGTACAATTATCTTCTTTTACTCTGGGACTCCTTTTTTTAGCGGAGCAAAAGGTGAATTAAAAAGCCGTAAACCAGCCATGATGATGCTGATTACAATGGGAATTACCGTTGCCTATGCTTATTCTGTTTATGCCACAATCATGAGTCTTAACGGACATATGGGCATGAACTTCTGGTTTGAACTGGCAACATTAATTGTCATTATGCTGATTGGTCATCTGATTGAGATGAAAGCAATCATGGGTGCTGGCGATGCATTGAAAGATTTAGCAAGCCTTGTTCCCAAAAAAGCTCACTTAAAAAGTGGGAAGGATGTGGAGCTTTCAGAACTAAAAGTTGGCGATTTGCTTTTAGTGAAAGAAAATGAGAAAATACCTGCAGATGGCCTTATATTAAGTCAAGCGCTCGTTGATGAGTCAATGATTACTGGTGAAAGCCGAGCAGTCAATAAAAAAACAAATGATCTTGTTTATGGTGGTTCCCTCAATCAAAACCAACCATTTGAGATGAAAGTCACAACCCTTGGAAAAGATTCATTTCTCAATCAAGTGGCCGAATTAGTCAAGAAAGCCCAAGCTCAAAAATCTAATTTGGAAAATATGGCAGATAGAGTGGCTGGTTACCTTTTCTATGCCGCACTTATTGTTGGTATCTTCTCATTAGTTTTTTGGACAATTAGTTCTAACTTTAGTTTTGCTCTACTTCTTGCGGTTTCTGTTTTTGTAATTGCATGTCCACACGCTTTAGGTCTTGCGGTTCCACTTGTTGTTTCTCGCCTAACCAGTATTTCTGCTAAAAATGGTTTATTAATTCAAAACAGAACTTCTCTAGAAAAAATAAATACAATTAAATATGCCTTAATGGATAAAACGGGAACATTAACTGACGGTAAGTTTATTGTTCGTAATGTTATTGATTTTACTGATGAAACAGACATTCTCCAAATCATGGCAGCACTTGAAGGAAGTTCCACCCACCCGATTGCTCAATCAATCGTTTCAGCTGCTAAACCTCTTGAAAATCTAAAAGTTGAAGCGGTTGAAAATATTCCAGGAGTTGGGATTAAAGGGCAAGTTAATCAAAACTTTTATCAAATTGTTAACTATAAATATCTTCGTGAAAATCAACTTTCTTATGATGAAAAAAAGATTGCTCAATATTTAGATTTAGGTTTAACTGTATCTTTCCTAATCAATGAACAACAAGATGTTTTAGGATTTATTGCCTTAGGAGATTCTCCTAAAGCAGACGCGAAAGCCTTTATTAATGGTTTATTAGCCCAAGGAATTACCCCTGTTATGCTCACGGGTGATAATAAAGAAACTGCTCAAAAAATTGCTAGTGCACTAAATATTCCCGAATTTAGAGCGGAATTAAAACCTGAAGATAAAGCAGAAATTGTGAAAGAGTACCAAAAGAAAGCCGGCGTGCTTTTCATTGGTGATGGTGTCAATGATTCCCCAGCTCTTGCAACTGCTACAATTGGTTTTGCGATTGGAGCAGGAACTTCGGTTGCTATCAGTACCGCTGATGTCGTCCTAGTTAACTCCAATCCAAGTGACGTCTTGGATATGATTAATATCTCCAAACGCATGCTTAGAAAAATGAAACAAAACCTCTGGTTTGGAGCAGGCTATAACATTATTGCTATTCCTGTTGCAGCGGGTATTCTTTATCCATTTACAGGGATTTATATTGACCCTCTCATTGCAGCAGTCCTGATGTCAATCTCAACCGTGATTGTATCAATCAACGCGATGGGATTGAGGTATGATAAAAAATAGAAGAGCCTATGCTCTTCTATTTTTTTATATTATTATTTAGTTAAAAAAATTATTTTATATTCTTTCTTCTATTGCCAACAACATCAGGATAGAGCTTTCGTAATTTTCTTGTTGCCAATAGTGCAGATACAAGGGCTAGAACTTGCAAAATAACTGTCACGAATCCTACTAATAATCCTATCTCTAACTCTAAAAGATTATGTGCCTGATTGGCTAAAATGATCAAGACAGCACCAATCACGCTCAAAACATTGAGACTATATACTAAAATTGAAGCAATACTTTTTATTCTTAATTTATGATTCTGAACATGAAGAGCGATAGCATAAATCAGGATAAGTAAACCAAATCCCCAAACTAGATATGAGTCTGTTATTATTTTTGCAACTTGTAGTAAAAAACTGATGAATACAGCGATAATCCAGATTCCTAACAAACCATTGTATTTATAAGCTTTTTGAATCACTTCTTTTTCTTTATTTTCGTCAATCTCTTCTTTCATTTTTCAATTTCCTGTTCTTTTTTTAATTCCATGAGAGCTAAAGTTCTAAATTTTCTTGCCCTCCTGATGTAAATCCAGTAGATATACACAAGTAAATTCACAAGAATTAAATCAGTAATATAGATTAACCAAATTCCTACATCACCTGAGTCGATGTAAAGACCGGCTAACGTTATCCCCACACTTCCACAAATCATAGCAAAAACTATCAGAATGATTTCCCCTGTTTTACTGTCCTGCATTTGATAAAGTTTTTCTACCTTTTTACTATCTTCTAATTTTTCAAAGTTTCTGTAATTAAAAAAGTTTTCCGAAAGAAATAATAAAATTATCGCTACTACAAAAGATAAAAGCAAACAGGCAACTGTTGTCAAAACTAACCATTCTACAGGAGAAATTTCAAGAGAATGATTTTCTAC
>Ga0308156_1000261_pt1 | contig 140807 bp, 124 predicted proteins | sample PhyAR2_FD_201041 | JGI IMG/M metagenome (GOLD analysis project Ga0308156, IMG submission 201041) | Phyllosphere microbial communities from UC Gill Tract Community Farm, Albany, California, United States - DLSL A.R2 | ecosystem: Host-associated > Plants > Phyllosphere > Unclassified | place...
TGCGGATCCAGCCGGTGCCGTGGTTCGTCATGTTCTCCATGCGACCCTTGCGCGCGGCCATGAGCTGCGTGATCGCGCCGAGGTGCTCCTCCGGCGTGTCGATCGTCATGTGCTCGTACGGCTCCTGCAGCTTGCCGTTCTCGTCACGACGGGTGACGACCTGCGGCTTGCCGACGGTGAGCTCGAAGCCCTCGCGACGCATCTGCTCGACCAGGATGGCGAGCGCGAGCTCGCCACGGCCCTGGACCTCCCAGGCGTCCGGACGCCCGATGTCCTCGACCTTGAGCGAGACGTTGCCGATGAGCTCGCGGTCGAGGCGCTCCTTGACCATGCGGGCGGTGAGCTTGTGGCCCTTGACCTTGCCGACGAGCGGCGAGGTGTTCGTGCCGATCGTCATCGAGATCGCCGGCGCGTCGACCGTGATGGTCGGCAGCGGACGGACGTCCTCGGGGTCGGACAGCGTCTCACCGATGGTGATCGTGTCGAAGCCGGCGACGGCGACGATGTCACCGGGGCCCGCGGACTCGGCCGGGTAGCGGTCGAGCGCCTTCGTGATGAGCAGCTCGGTGATGCGGGCGTTCACGACGGTGCCGTCGTGCTTGACCCACGCGACCGTCTGCCCCTTCTTCATCTCGCCGTGGAAGATGCGGAGCAGCGCGAGGCGGCCGAGGAACGGCGAGGCGTCGAGGTTCGTGACGTGCGCCTGCAGGGGGTGCGCGTCGTCGTACTTCGGGGCCGGGACATGCTGGAGGATCGCCTCGAAGAGCGGCTCGAGGTCGGCGTTGTCGGGCAGCTCGCCGTCGTTCGGCTTGTTGCGCGACGCGGCACCGGCACGGCCGGACGCGTAGACGACCGGCACGTCGAGGATCGCGTCGAGGTCGAGGTCCTCGACCTCGTCCGACAGGTCGGAGGCCAGGCCGAGGAGCAGGTCCTGCGACTCGGAGACGACCTCGTCGATGCGCGAGTCCGGACGGTCGGTCTTGTTGACCAGCAGGATCACGGGGAGCTTCGCGGCGAGCGCCTTGCGGAGCACGAAGCGGGTCTGGGGCAGCGGGCCCTCGGACGCGTCGACGAGCAGGACGACACCGTCGACCATGGAGAGGCCGCGCTCGACCTCACCACCGAAGTCGGCGTGACCCGGGGTGTCGATCACGTTGATGGTGATGGGGCCGTCCGAGCCGAACTCGGTCGCGTGCTTGCCGTTGTAGAGCACCGACGTGTTCTTCGCGAGGATCGTGATGCCCTTCTCGCGTTCGAGGTCGTTCGAGTCCATCATCCGGTCTTCGCCCTCGAAGTGGGCGTCGAACGAGTTGGTCTGCGTGAGCATCGCGTCGACGAGGGTGGTCTTGCCGTGGTCGACGTGTGCCACGATGGCGACGTTGCGCAGGTCGGACCGGGTGGCGAGCGCCATACAGGACATCCTTTGGTGTTCGGAAGAAGATCGGGCGGCCGACGGTGGCCCAGCACCGCTTCGGTGCTTCCCGGGAGGGCGGGCAGAACGCCCGACACGCCAGTCTACCGGTAGTTCGCAACCCTGAGGAGTACTGACCATGAGCCGACGGCGAACGTGGGTCGAGATCACGATCGTCCTCATGCTCTCGCTGGGCGGCAGCGCCCTGTACTCGGTGCTCCAGATCATCGACGACCTGTCGCAGACGACGCCGCTCGGCGAGCAGTCCACCGCGCTCAACACGTCGACCACGACCGTGCAGTACGTCGACCTCGCGCGGCAGCTCGTGGGCATCGCGGTCGACCTCGCCCCGGTCGCGCTCGTGTGCTTCCTGCTCTGGAGCACGACCCGCCCGCACCTGCGACGGCTCGGGATCGACCGGTTCCGCGTCCGCCCGGACCTCGGCGGTGCCGCGCTCATCGCGCTGTGCATCGGCGTGCCCGGGCTCGCGCTGTACTTCACGGGGCGCGCGCTCGGCTTCACGGTCGACGTCGACCCGGCGGCGCTCGACTCCTACTGGTGGACGATCCCCGTCCTGCTGCTCTCGGCGATCCGCTCGGGCCTGCAGGAGGAGGTCATCGTCATCGGCTACCTGTACGAGCGGCTCGGCGGCATCGGCTGGGGACGCTGGCAGGTGATCCTGTCGACCGCGGTCCTGCGCGGGAGCTACCACCTGTACCAGGGGTTCGGCGCGTTCGTCGGGAACGCCGTGATGGGCGTCGTGTTCGGCTGGATCTACACGAGGTGGGGGCGGCTGCTCCCCCTGGTCATCACGCACTGCCTGCTCGACGCGGTGGTGTTCGTCGGGTACCCGTTCGTCGCCGCGGCGTTCCCCCAGCTGTTCCGGTAGCCGCGTCCGAGTCTCCCCCGGCGTCTCCCCAGCACTCGCCCAGCGCGCTGCACCGTGGTTCCCGGCCGGGAGCCCTACCGTGGGCGCATGCACATCCCCGAGGTCGGCGAGCCAGCGCCGGACTTCACGCTGCCCGGCACGATCGTCCGGAGCGGCGTCCGGACCGACGCCGAGTACGCCCTGTCCGCCGAGATCGGTCGGACGGTGGTGCTCGCCTTCTACCCTGGCGACGCGACACCCGTCTGCACCGCCCAGCTCTGCAGCTACCAGGAGGAGCTCGACGACTTCGCCGACCTCGGTGCGGTGGTGTGGGGCGTCAGCACGCAGGCCCTCGACTCGCACGCGACCTTCGCGCAGGGCTCGTCGCTCACGTTCCCCCTGCTCAGCGACACCGACGCCGACGTCGTCCGTGCGTACGGACTGCAGGCACCGGGCATCGGGCTCCGACGGTCGGTGTTCGTCATCGGGCCGGACGGCATCGTGCGCTGGCGACACGTCGGACTCGTCGGACTCCGCTTCCCCAGGGCGGCGACCATCCGGGCGCAGGTCGAACAGCTGGTCGCCTAGGCACTCCCCTACCATCGTGGGGTGACCCCCACCGTGATCGTCGCCCCCGGCATGCGCCGGTTCGCCGTCGTCCTCTGGGGCATCGCCGCCGTGCTCGTGCCGCTCGCCCTCGTCGGCGGCGGCTCCCCCTGGCTGGTCCCCGTCCCGAGCTGCTTCATCGCCCTGGTCGCGTGGGCGGTCTTCTGGCGACCCCGCTTCGAGTGCACGCCGGACCACCTGCGGATCGTGGACGTCCGGCGGACGAGCACCTACGACTGGCGCCGCGTCACCGAGATCCGGACGAAGTACGGCATCGAGGTGATCACGAGCGAGGGCGTCCGCCGCACCTGGCTCGCCACCCGCCCGACGGCCCGGCTCGGCGCGACGACCGGCCAGCCGGGAGGCACCACCCCCCTCGACGTCGACGCTGCGGCCCGCAGGATGCGCGCCTTCGTCCCCGCGCCGGTCGAGCAGACCGGCCCGCCGCCGAGCACCGTGGTCCCGGCACTCGTGGCGCACCGGCCGCACGGCTGGGCGGTCACCGGGATGATCGTCCTCGGGGTCGCCGCCTCGATGGCCGCCGCGCAGCTCTGAACCGTCCCGTGACGCAGGGAACCCCCGGCGCCCTGGGGCGTCGGGGGTTCGCTGTGCGGACGGGCTACTTGGTGAAGCCGACGTCCTGCCACTTGACCGAGTACTGCTGGAACTGCGCCGGACCGTAGTTGACGAGGTCCTTCCGGACGCCCCAGGCGTAGGGCTCCGGGAACAGCGGGATGGTCCCGGCGACCTGGACGATCGTCTTGTCGATCTCGCCGGCGTCCTTGACGCGTGCGCTCGGGTCGAGCTCCGCGTTGGCCTTGTCCCAGAGCCCGCCGAGCGACTCGTCGGTGACACCGGAGTAGTTCTGGCCCGCGTCCGCCGGGTAGTAGATCGACTTGGTCGACGACACCGGGAACGGCGTGCCCTGCCAGGCGAAGTACGTCGCGTCGAAGTCACGCGTCTCGGTGGTGACGTACTTCGTGAAGAGGTCGTCCGAGGGCACCGTGTCGATGGTCACCTTGAAGCCGGCGGCCTTCGTCTGCTGCTGCACGAGCTGCGCGATGTTCGCCGAGTTCTGGTTGTCCGACGGGATGACGAACCGGACGTCCAGCTCCTTGCCGCCCTTCGACGCGTAGCCGTCGGACCCGATCTCGTAGCCGGCACCCTCGAGCTTCTTCTTCGCGTCCTCGACGCTGTAGCCGTACACCTTCGACGCGTCGTCCTTGTACCCCTTCTGACCCGGCAGGTAGATGAGGTTGTTCAGGACGCCGACGGGGCTCTTCACCGGCGAGAGGATCGCCTGGGCGAGGACCTGGCGGTTGATCGACTGCGCGAACGCCTGACGCACCTTCGTGTCCTTGAACACGTCGGACGTGCCGTTCAGCGTGATCTGACGCTGGGTCGTGCCGAGCGACCGCTCGATCTTCGAGTCCGAACGGGTGTTCGCGGTCTTGAAGTTGTCCGCGCTGCCGTTCAGGTTGAAGGCGTCGAACTCCTTGTTGGCGTAGGCCTGTGCCACACCGTCGCGGGACACCGTCTTGAAGACGATCGTGTCGAGCTTGGGGGTGTCACCCCACCACTTGCTGTTCTTCTCGAACGTCAGCACGCCGCCGTTGGCGTCGAACGACTTCACGATGTAGGGACCGCCGGAGACGTAGGTCTTGCCGTCGGCCGCGTACGGGCCCTTGGCCCACGCCTCGTTGAAGTGCTGCGGGGTGTCGACCGCCCACGAGGGGTAGATCGTCCCGAGGACGCTCGGCCAGTCGGCGTTCACCTTCGAGAACGTCATGACGACGTCGCGGTCGTCGGAGCCCTGCTCGACCGAGTCGACGTCCTCCCACACGTTGGTGGCGAGGGGTGCGAACGCCTTGTCCGTGCCGTTCAGCGCCTTCCAGTTCGCCTGGACGTCCTTGACCGTGATCGGCGTGCCGTCGGACCAGGTGGCCTTCGGGTTGATCTTGATCTCGACGGTCTGGGGCGAGTCCTTCGTCAGCTTGACCGAATCCGCGAAGTCCGGGTTCGCCTCCCAGTCGCCGTTCTCCTTGAACTGGATGAAGCTCGGCAGGTAGACGCCCGCGATGGCCTGGTCGTCCACCGTCCCCGAGTCGAGGTTGCTGATCTGGAAGTTGGCGGGAGCCGAGTCGATCGGGAGCGTCAGCGAGCCGCCGTCCTTGATCGCGTCGCGGTCCGCGCTCTTCCACCCGGTCGACTGCAGTGACGACTGGGCGACGGCGGAACTGCTCTCGCCGGCCGTGCCACCACCGGAGCAACCCGTCAGCACGAGTGCTGCGGCGGCCGCGGTGGCGAGCACTGCGGTGCTCTTGATCCTCATTCGCATCGCGAGGATCCCCTTTCGATGTGTTCGCGCTGAGCGCCTGCGACCCCGACGGCCCCTGCCGTCGGGTCTGTTGTTCGAGAACACTAGTCACATCCGCAGCGACCACAAGAGACCCTGCGCGGAATCGAAACACGGCTGTAACACGTGTTGCATAGCGTCACTTCGCGTCACCACGACGCCGTCGGATGGGGTTACGCTCTCCTCGCCGACAACGCCGTCCGTACCCCTAGCGAGGTCCATCGTCCATGCTTGCCTTCATCGCGAAGCGGATCGTCAACTACGTCATCCTGACGATCGTCGCGACCACGCTCGGGTACCTGCTCGCCAGTTCGACGCTCAACCCGGCGTCCCGTTTCCTCGGTCGCAACCCCGCCGTCCCCCAGGGCACGATCGACGCCTCGCTCCAGAAGCTCGGTGCCGACCCGAACACCCCCCTGCTCGTCCGCACGTGGGACTGGTGGGTGGGACTCGTCACGCACGGGTCGCTCGGCATCAGCGCCCGGGGCACCGAGGTGACGGCGGACATCATCGCCCGGTCCGGCACCAGCCTGCGGCTGCTCGTGATCGGCACGCTGCTCGGGGCCCTCTTCGGTGTGCTGCTCGGCGTCTGGAACGCGGTGCGGCAGTACCGGGCGTCCGACCAGGTCTCGACCTACCTGTCCTTCGCGGTGCTGGCGACGCCGCCCTTCGTCGTCGCGGTCGTCCTGATGATCCTGGCGACCTCGTTGAACAACGCGACCGGTACGCAGCTCATCAGCTTCACGGGTGAGTACACGCCGGGGGTGACCGGCTTCCTCCCCGTCCTCGGCGACCGACTCGTGCACCTGCTGCTGCCGACGATCTCGCTCACGGTGGGCGCCGTCGCGTCGTACTCGCGCTACCAGCGGTCGGCGATGCTCGACGTCCTGTCGAACGACTTCATCCGCACGGCGCGGTCGAAGGGGCGCACGCGCGGGTCGGCGATCATGCGCCACGGCGTCCGCGTCGCGCTCATCCCGATGTCGACCTTCTTCGCCTACTCGTTCGGGCTCATCCTGACGGGCGCGAGCATCACCGAGCTGGTCTTCAGCTGGCACGGCATGGGCGAGTACTTCGTCCAGAGCATCACGAACAACGACATCAACGCGGCAGCGGGCACGATCCTCTTCACGGCGATCCTCGTGCTCATCGCAGGGACCCTCGCGGACCTGCTCTACGCCGCGCTCGACCCGCGAGTGAGGGTGTGACCCGTGTCCGTACTCGACCCCACGACCACGACGACCGCCGGTGACCCCGGCAGTGGTGACGCCGGGCAGCCGGCGCACGTCATCGAGGCCGGCGGCAGCCGCACCCCGCTCTGGCGCAAGGTCTTCGGCACCTGGCGCGCCCGGATCGGCGGCGGCGCCCTGCTGCTCATCATCCTGTGGGCGTTCGTCGGCCCGTACCTCTACCACTGGAACGCCGTCGACTCCGACGGCCTGGCGTTCGGCACCGCGCCGAGTGCCGCGCACTGGTTCGGCACGAACGACATCGGACAAGACATCTACGCGCAGACGCTCGTCGGCCTGCAGAAGTCGCTGCTCATCGGCCTCATCGCCGGTCCCGCCGCAACGCTCATCGCCGGCATCGTCGGCGCGATCGCGGGCTACTTCGGCGGCTTCGTGGACCGTGCCCTGGTGTGGGGCATCGACCTGCTGCTCGTCATCCCGTCCTTCTACGCCCTCGTCCTGCTGAGCCCGCTGTTCAAGAGCCTCAGCTGGGTGGCGCTGATCATCGGACTGGCGATCTTCGGCTGGATGATCATGGCGCGCGTCATCCGCGGCCAGACCATGTCGCTCCGCGAGCGCGACTACGTCAAGGCCGCGCGGTTCATGGGCGTGCCGTCGTTCACGATCATCCGGCGGCACATCCTGCCGAACGTGGCCTCGCTGCTCATCATCGACGCGACGCTCGGGGTCGGCGCGATGATCCTGTCGGAGAGCGCCCTGAGCTTCTTCGGCTTCGGCATCCAGGTGCCCGACGTCTCCCTCGGCACCCTGCTCGCCGCCGGGAGCCAGTCCGCCGTCACCCGCCCGTGGCTGTTCGTGCTGCCGGCCGCGACCCTCGTCGCGACCGTCCTGTCGACCAGCCTGCTCGGCGACGCCCTGCGCGACGCCATCGACCCCACCTCTGGAGCCAACCGTGACTGAGCCGCTGCTCACCGTCTCCGACCTGTCCGTCACGTTCAACCCCAGGACGAAGCCGGTCTACGCGGTCCGCGGTGTCGACTACTCGGTGCACCAGGGCGAGTTCCTCGGCATCGTCGGCGAGTCCGGGTCGGGCAAGTCGGTGTCGTCGATGGCCGTGATGGGCCTGCTCCCGTCCTCCGCGCAGGTCGAGGGCAGCATCCGATTCGACGGGCAGGAGCTCGTCGGCCGGAGCGACCGCGAGATGTCGCGGCTCCGCGGCAGCGACATCGCGATGGTCTTCCAGGACCCGCTGTCCGCCCTGACGCCGGTGTACACGATCGGCCAGCAGATCGTCGAGGGACTCAAGCTGCACGACCGGGCCCTCACAGCCCACGCCGCACGGGTCCGTGCCGAGGAGCTCCTGCGTGCGGTGGGGATCCCGAACGCCGCACGCCGCCTCGACGCCTTCCCCCACGAGTTCTCCGGCGGCATGCGGCAGCGCGCGATGATCGCGATCGCCATCGCGAACGACCCGAAGCTGATCATCGCCGACGAGCCCACCACGGCGCTCGACGTGACGATCCAGGCGCAGATCCTCGACGTGCTGCAGACCGCGAAGGACATGACCGGTGCGGCCGTCGTGCTCATCACGCACGACCTCGGCGTCGTCGCGGGCAACGCGGACCGGGTCGCGGTGATGTACGCCGGACGGATCGTCGAGACGGCCCCGGTCGAGCCGCTGTTCCACGAGCCGGTGATGCCGTACACGATCGGCCTGCTCCGCTCGATGCCGAACATGACGTCGGCGCGCTCGGAGCGCCTCGTGCCGCTCGAGGGACGCCCGCCGCTGCTCACCGCGAAGCCGACCGGCTGCCCGTTCGCGGACCGCTGCCCCGCCGTCCTCGACGCCTGCCGCGAGGGCGAGCCCGCCCTGCTCGCGCCGAGCGTCCCCGCCGGCGTGGACAACCCGGTGCTGACCGGCGCCACGCCGACGATCTCGAACGGGGCGTTCGACGACGAGCACGTCGCCGCCTGCATCCGCCGTGACGAGATCGCCGCGGGCACGCTGTCGCGCTCGGAGATCTTCCCGCGTCCCGAGGACGTCCCGGAGTCGACGGTCGACCACGGTGACGACGTCGTGCTCGAGCTGCAGGACGTCGTGAAGACCTTCCCGCTCACCAAGGGCGCCGTGTTCCGGCGACAGATCGGCGAGGTGCACGCCGTCGACGGCATCTCCCTGTCGCTCAAGCGCGGGCAGGTCCTCGGGCTCGTCGGGGAGTCCGGCTGCGGCAAGACCACGACGATCATGGAGATCCTCGAGCTCGCCGGCGCCCAGCAGGGCACCATCCGGGTCAACGGGGTCGACACCGGCAGCCTGTCGAAGCGCGACCGTCGGGCGCTCCGCAGCGACATCCAGGTCGTGTTCCAGGACCCGATGGCCTCGATCGACCCCCGTCTCGACATCGGGTCCGTGATCGGCGAACCGCTCACCGTGCACGGGGTGTCGAAGGACGAGATCCGCCGACGGGTGCGGGAGGTCCTCGAGCTCGTCGGCCTCGAGCCGAGCTACATCGACCGCTACCCGCACGAGTTCTCCGGCGGCCAGCGCCAGCGCATCGGCATCGCGAGGGCCCTCATCGTCGAGCCGAAGATCCTCGTGCTCGACGAGCCGGTGTCCGCACTCGACGTGTCCGTGCAGGCCGGGGTGATCAACCTGCTCGAGGACCTGAAGCACCGACTGGGCCTGTCCTACCTGTTCGTGGCGCACGACCTGTCCGTCGTGCGGCACATCGCCGACGACGTCGCCGTGATGTACCTCGGCCGGATCGTCGAGTACGGCGAGGGCGACCGGGTGTTCGACGACCCGCAGCACCCGTACACCCGGGCCCTGCTCTCCGCTGTCCCCGTGCCGGACCCGAACGCCGAGGCCGACCGCGGCCGCATCCTGCTCCAGGGCGACCTGCCGTCGCCGACCGAGCGCATCGAGGGCTGCCGGTTCCGCACCCGCTGCCCGCTCTACCAGCTGCTCGACGAACGCCGTCAGGAGCAGTGCCGGAGCATCGACCCGGAGCTGCGGGACGTCGCCGGTCGCGGCGTCGCGTGCGTGCAGACCGATCAGGAGCACCTGCTCACGGAGCACGTGGCCGCGGCGGTCTGAGGCGCTGACGGACACCAGGCGCGTGGCGGGCTCGCCACGCGCCTGGTGTCCGTCCCGCGCCCGCCGCCCGCACTCCCGCACTCCTGCCCTCCCGCCCTCCCGCCCTCCCGCCCTCCCGCGAGCGGGCCGGTTCCGTCACGCTCACCAGGCGCGGCCGACGGGTTCCGCCCGCTCGTCGGCACCGGCACCCGTCGAGCGGGCGGAACGCCACGTCGCCACCCGCCGGCTGCAGCGGGAAGCGCCCGCTCGGCGGGGCGCGGCTGACCGACGGCCGGTGGTGGACGTCTCCGTCGCGCCGAGAGCGCGCGGCGGACGCACCGTCCGCGGGTCGCCCGGGCAGGAGGACGCCCGCTCGCACCGCGAGCGGGCGGAACACTCGCCGGTCGCGAGCCGACCGAGCAGGAACGGCCCGCTCGCGGACGGAACGGCGACCCCGTGACGAACGGGAGGCACGTGGCGGGGTCGCCACCCGCCTCCTGTCCGTCAGGGGGTCGCGACCGCGCGCGTCCCGGTCAGCGCAGGGTGGCGCTCAGCAGCGAGACGACGAGCAGGACGAGCGCCACGGCGCCGACGAGCAGCGCACCGCGGTCCCATCCGCGGTGCACCGTGCCGCCCGCAGCACCGGCATCGCGCCGGGCGGCCCACCGGTCGAGCAGCACCCGCATCTCGTCCGGCTGCGGCAGCGTCCGGGGCTCCCCGCGCCGAGCCGGCTTCGGCCGCGGCAGCGACGGGCCGCCCCAGCACGGGACCGTCCGGCCGTCGGTCGTCTCGACCACGATCTGCCAGCGCAGCCGGACGTCCGCGACCTCGCCCCACGGCACCCTCGTGACGCGGAGCGGGTTCACGACCGTCAGGGCCTGGTCGTCGAGCCGGATCGACGGGTGGTAGGTCAGCACCCAGAGGCCCCAGAGGAGCACCGCGAGCGGTCCGAGGGCGGTGAGCACGACGTCCCACCTGCCGCGCACGCCGGCGTCGACGAGCAGCAACAGCGCCAGGACGGCGACGAGGCCGGACGTGACCGCTCCCCCGCGACCTGCGCGGAGGACGGTACGTCCGGCCTCGGTGGTGCCCAGGCGGATCAGCGCCCGAACTCGAACCCGGCGCCCGGGATCGCGGCGAGCAGGTCCTTCGTGTACTGCTCCTTCGGAGCGGCGAAGACCTCGTCGGTCGTCGCCTTCTCGACGATCTGGCCCTTGCGCATGACGCACACGTTGTCCGCGACGAGGCGGACCACGGCGAGGTCGTGCGTGATGAACAGGTACGTCAGGTCCAGCTCGGTCTGCAGCTCGGTGAGCAGGTCGAGGATCTGGCCCTGCACGAGCACGTCGAGCGCGGAGACCGCCTCGTCGAGCACGATGACCTCGGGCTTCAGCGCGAGCGCACGGGCGACGGCGATGCGCTGTCGCTGGCCGCCGGACAGCTCGTTCGGGTAGCGGTTCACCATCGACTTCGGCAGCGCGACCTGGTCGAGCAGCTCGAGCACGCGGGCTCGGCGGCTGGCCTTGTCGCCGACCTTGTGCGTGGCGAGCGGCTCGGCGATCGTGTTCCCGACGTTGTACATCGGGTCCAGCGAGCCGTACGGGTCCTGGAACACGGGCTGCACGCGGCGGCGGAAGTCGAAGAGGTCCTTGCCCTTCAGCGCGCCGATGTCGATGCCGTCGAAGGTCACCGACCCGCTCGTGATCGACTCGAGCTGCAGCACGAGCTTCGCGACCGTCGACTTGCCCGAGCCCGACTCACCGACGAGCGCCGTGGTGGTGCCCTTCGGGATCGCGAAGGACACGTCGTCGACGGCCTTCAGCTCGCGCGACTGCAGGTTCTTGCCGCGGAGCTTGTAGACCTTCTCGAGGTTCTCGACCACGATCAGGTCGCGCTGCGGCTGGTGCTCGCGCTCCTGGGCGCGGGCGATCAGCTCGTCGTCCTCGCTGCCGGCGTCCGCGATGTCGACCCGCTGGTGCTGCACCTTGGACTGGATGCGGCGGCTCGCGAGCGACGGCGCCGCGGCCACGAGGCGCTGCGTGTACGGGTGCTGCGGGTTCGCCAGGATCTCCTTGGACGGACCCGACTCGACGACCTGGCCCTTGTACATCACGACGAGCTTCTCGGCGCGCTCGGCGGCGAGACCCAGGTCGTGCGTGATGAACAGGACCGACGTGCCGAAGTCGCGCGTCAGCGTCTCGAGGTGGTCGAGGATGACCCGCTGCACGGTGACGTCGAGCGCCGAGGTCGGCTCGTCGGCGATGAGCAGCTGCGGGCGGCTCGACAGACCGATACCGATGAGCACGCGCTGCCGCATGCCGCCGGAGAACTCGTGCGGGAACTGCTTGAGGCGGGTCGCGGCGTCGCCGAGGCCGGCCTCCTGGAGCACCTCGACCGCACGGGCGCGGACCGCGTGCTTGCCGGTCGCCATGCCGTTGGCCTTGATGGCCTCCTCGACCTGGAAGCCGATCGACCACAGCGGGTTGAGGTTCGACATCGGGTCCTGCGGGACGTAGCCGATCTCCTTCCCGCGGATGCCGGCCATCTCCTTGTCGGACAGCCCGACGAGCTCGCGCCCGTTGAACTTGATCGACCCGCCGGTGACCTCGCCGGTGCCGGCGAGCAGCTTGATGATCGCCTGCGCGCTGGTCGACTTGCCCGAACCGGACTCGCCGACGATCGCCAGGCGCTCGCCCTGCTCGAGGGTGAAGTCCACGCCGCGGACGGCCTGCACGAGACCGCTCTGCGTGCGGAAGCCGACCTGCAGGCCGGAGACCTCGAGGAGCGGCGCGCCGGAACCGTTCGGACGACGGGTGGTGGGATCGGTGAGCGTCTCGGTCATCGACGGGCCCTCGCCTTCGGGTCGAGCGCGTCGCGGACCACGTCGCCGAGGAGCAGGAACGCGAGCACGGTGATGGACAGGGCGGCGGACGGCCAGAAGATCGTCGACGGGTTCGTACGGATCGACGTCTGCGCGGTCCCGATGTCGAGGCCCCAGCTGAGCGCCGACGGCGGCAGTCCGATACCGAGGAACGACAGGGTGGCCTCGGCGACGATGAACGAGCCGAGCGACACCGTCGCGATGACGATGACCGGCGCGATCGCGTTCGGGATCACGTGGCGCACGAGCGTGGTGAAGCGGCTGACACCCAGGGCGGCCGACGCCATGACGTAGTCGGACTGCTTCGCGCTGAGCACGGCACCACGCATGATGCGGGCGATCTGCGGCCACGCGAACGCCGCGAGCACGAGTGCCACGGTGATGGCGTTGCGGGCCGGGATGACCGACATGATCACGATCGCGCCGAGGATGGTCGGGATCGAGAAGAAGATGTCGCCGATGCGGGACACGATCGTGTCGAGCCAGCCGCCGTAGAACCCGGCGAGGGCACCGATGATGATGCCGACGATCGAGACCAGGATCGTCGCCACGAGGCCGACGATCACGGAGCTGCGTGCACCCCAGATGACGCGCGAGTAGACGTCGTAGCCCTGCCGGTTGTACCCGAACGGGTGCCCCGGACGCGCGCCCTCGTCACTGAAGTCGAGGTTCGCCGCGCGCGGGTCGACGTGCGCGAACAGGCCGGGGAAGACCGCGACGACGAGCACGAGCAGGATGAGGACCGAGGAGATCCAGAAGGTCGGACGGATGCGCATGGACTCCCAGGCGTCCGTCCAGGTCGACCGGGTCTTCTCGGACTCGTCGACCTGGTCGACCGCCTGGAGCGGCGTCTCCTCGATCGGCGCGACGTAGTGCGTCGCAGAGCGGGGTTCGGCGTTACTTGGCATAGCGGATCCTCGGGTCCAGGACGGCGTAGAGCAGGTCGACCAGGAGGTTGGCGAGCATGAAGATGATGACCATCACGGCGACGAACGACACGACCGTGGGGCCCTCGCCGAGCTTGACGGCACGGAAGACCGTGCCACCGACACCGTTGATGTTGAAGATGCCCTCGGTCACGACCGCACCGACCATCAGGTTGCCGATGTCGACACCGAGGTAGGTCACCACGGGGATGAGCGAGTTGCGGAAGATGTGCACCCCGACCACGCGGCGACGGGGCAGGCCCTTCGCGGTGGCGGTCCGGACGAAGTCCGCGTTCATGTTCTCGGCCACGCTGGCGCGGGTGAGTCGCACGATGTACGCGAACGACACCGAGGCGAGCACGATCGCCGGCAGGACGAGCTCCGACCACGGCGCCTGACCCGACACCGTGACGCGGAACAGCCCGAGCTGGATGCCGAAGACGTACTGCAGCAGGAAGCCGACGACGAAGGTCGGCACCGAGATGAGCAGCAGCGAGACGACGAGCGCGGTGGTGTCGAACCACTTGCCCTTCTTGAGCCCGGCGACGACACCGACGACGATGCCGGCCACGGACTCGAACAGCAGGGCGAGGAGCGCGAGTCGCGCGGTGATCGGGAACGCCGACGCGAGCTGCTGCGACACCGGCAGGCCCGAGTAGGTGACGCCGAGGTCGCCGCGGAAGACGCCGCCGATCCAGAGCAGGTACTGCACGAGGAACGGCTTGTCCAGGTTGTACTGCTGCCGGAGCTGCTCGATCACCTGCGGCGTCGGCTGGCGGTCGCCGAACAGCGCGGCGATCGGGTCGCCGGGCAGCGAGAACACCATGAAGTAGATGAGGAACGTGGCCCCGAAGAAGACGGGGATGAGTTGCAGGAGGCGCTTGCCGAGGTACCAGAGCATCAGATCGCCCGGCCCTGCGCGGCGCGCATGTCGTTCAGGTTCATGTCGTGAGGGGTGGACGGCTCGCGGGTCGGCACGGGTGTCCGGTGCGGGCGGCGGCGCCCGCGGTGTGGGGGAAGGTGGTACCGCCGTGGTACGGGGGCCCGGAGACCGTGTGGTCTCCGGACCCCCGTCCGGTGGCCGCGGAGCAGGATACCTGCTCGCGATGTGTCTTCCGCGGTGTTGCTCCGCGGTGGAGACGGGTATTACTTGGTGACCTCGATGTCGTAGTACAGCGGGACCGAGTCCCAACCGAACTTGACGTTCTTCACGTTGTCGGCCGACCAGACGCCGGTCACGTTGGAGTACCAGAGCGGGATCTCCGGCAGGTCCTTGAACAGGAGCTCCTGGGCCTGGTCGAAGACCTTGTTGCCCTCTTCGACGGTCGCAGCCGAACGGCCCTTCGCGAGCAGCTCGTTGTACTCAGCCGAGTCGTAGCGGGCGTAGTTGCTGGACGAGCCCTTGCCCATGGTCGGGCCGAGGAAGTTGTACAGCGACGGGTAGTCGGCCTGCCAACCGGTGCGGCTACCGCCCGTGAGCTTGTCGTTCGTCTGCGTGTCCAGGGCTTCCTGGAACGTCGGGATCGCCTTGCCCTCGGCCTTGATGCCGAGCGTGTTCGCGATCGAGTTGGTGACCGCGGTCACCCATGCCTCGTGGCCACCGTCCGCGTTGTAGGCGATGGTCAGCGTCTCGTCGTACGGGGCGATGTCGTTCGCCTCGGCCCAGAGCTTCTTGGCCTCCGACGGGTTGTAGTCGAGGACGTCGGAGCCCTCGAGGTCGTCGTTCCAGCCCGCGATGACCGGGGACGTGAAGTCCTTGGCCGGGGTGCGCGTGCCGTCGAAGATCTTCTCGGTGATCTGCTTGCGGTTGATCGCCATCGAGAGGGCCTCACGACGGAGCTTGCCCTCGTCGCCGCTCCAGTGCTTCAGGTAGTAGGGCATGTAGAAGCCCTGGAAGATCGCCGCGGCCTGGTTGGCGTTCGAGTCGGGGAAGTCCGACTTGTACGTCTTGAACGCAGCGTCCGGGATCGCGTCGAGGACGTCGAGGTTGCCACCCTGCACGTCCGCGTAGGCGGTGTCCTGGGTGGTGTAGAACGTGATCGTCAGACCACCGTTCTTCGGCTTGCGCTTGCCCTCGTAGTCCTTGTTCGTGACGAGCTTGATCGACTGGTTGTGCGTCCACGCACCCTTGCCGTCGAGCTTGTACGGGCCGTTGCCGATCGGGTTCTCACCGAACGCCTTGGTGTCCTTGTAGAACTCCGAGGGCAGCGGCACGAATGCCGAGTAGCCGAGGGACAGCGGGAAGTCCGACTGTGCCGACTTCAGCGTGACCGTGAACTCGTCGTCGCCGACGACCTTCAGACCGGTGAGCTCCGAGTCCTTGTCGGCGTCGTAGCCCTCGATGTTCTCGAAGAAGTAGCTCGCGCTCTGCGCGTTCGACTTCTGTGCCGCCCAGTTCCACGCCTTCGTGAAGGACTCGGCCGTGACCTTCTCACCGTTGGTGAAGGTGTAGCCGGTGTTGAGCTTGATGTCGTAGGTCTTGGAGTCATCGGTGTCGATGCTCTTCGCGACCTCGTTCACCGGCTTGCCGTCGGCGTCGTAGGAGACGAGTCCCTCGAAGATCGACTGCACGATCTTGCCGCCACCGGTCTCGGTGGTGTTCGAGGGGACGAGGGGCTTCTGGGGCTCGGAGCCGTTCGTGGTGACGATGCCGGACGCGTTCGTCGAGCCCGAGTCACCACCGTTGCCGCCGCCGTTCGACGAGCAGCCGGTCAGGGCGATTGCTGTGGCCCCGAGCACGGCGAGGGCAGAGAGCCCAGCGCGCTTCTTGATCAAGGTTCCTCCTGGTGCATGGGACGCGCCAGGCACAGAGGTGCTGCCGGGCGCGTTTGTCCTTGCACTGTAGGCAGTGCCGGGACCACCGACCAAACCCAGCGGCCATCGGTTACAAACCGGAAACCAAGTTGCAGGATCGTTGCGGGAGGATGCAAGATTCGGGCGCTCCGAGCAACCGGTTGCGTGATTGTTGCTTCTGCAACGAACTTGTTGCACGAGCCCACACCGTTGTGCAAGACCGCGCTGGCTGGAGCGCTCCCACCAGCGACCCCGTCCGGGCTCCGCCGGCCCCGCACGGACAGCACGTGTGCGCTGGCCGGACGGCACGTGTGCACTGCCGAGATCACACGTGTGCGCTGCCCGGATCACACGTGTGCCCCGCCCGGATCACCGGACGGGGCACACGCTACGCGATCGACGACGTCACCGCCGCCGTGTGTCGTCGATCAGGCGAACGCCTCGATCGGCGGGCACGCGCACACCAGGTTGCGGTCGCCGTAGGCCTGGTCGATGCGGCGCACCGGGGGCCAGTACTTCCGCGCGCTGATGCCCGGCACCGGGTAGACGGCCTGCTCCCGGGTGTACGGGTGCGTCCACTCGCCGGAGATCGCCGACGCGGCGGTGTGCGGGGCGTGCACGAGCGGGTTGTCGTCCGCCGGCCAGTCCCCGCGCTCGACCGCTGCGGCCTCGGCACGGATCGCGAGCATCGCGTCGACGAACCGGTCGAGCTCGGCCAGGTCCTCGCTCTCGGTCGGTTCGACCATGAGCGTGCCGGCGACGGGGAACGACATCGTCGGTGCGTGGAAGCCGTAGTCGACCAGACGCTTGGCGACGTCGTCCACGGTGATGCCCGACGTCTCGCGCAGCGGTCGGAGGTCCAGGATGCACTCGTGGGCGACGAGCCCCGACTCCCCCGTGTAGAGCACGGGGAACGCGTCCCGCAGCCGCGACGCGATGTAGTTCGCGCCGAGCACCGCGGCCTCGGTCGCACGGGTGAGGCCCTCGAGCCCCATCATGCGGACGTAGGTCCACGTGATCGGCAGGATGCTCGGGCTGCCGTACGGCGCTGCGGAGACCGGGCCACCGGCGTGCGCGAGCCGCTCCCCCGAGCTCGATCCGGGTCGCCGGTCCTCGTCCTGGGCGAACGCGTGCCCGGGCAGGAACGGTGCGAGGTGCGCCTTCGCCGCGACCGGGCCGACGCCCGGTCCGCCGCCGCCGTGCGGGATGCAGAAGGTCTTGTGCAGGTTGAGGTGCGAGACGTCGCCGCCGAAGTCGCCGAACCGCGCGTGCCCGAGCAGGGCGTTGAGGTTCGCCCCGTCGACGTAGACCTGGCCGCCGGCGTCGTGCACGGCGTCGCAGACCTCGCGCACGTCGTGCTCGTAGACGCCGTGGGTCGACGGGTACGTGATCATGAGCGCCGCGAGGGTCTCCGCGTGGGCGGTCGTCTTGGCGCGGAGGTCGGCGAGGTCGACGTTGCCGTCCTCGTCGCACGCCACGACGACGACCGTCATGCCGGCGAGGACCGCCGACGCCGCGTTCGTGCCGTGGGCGCTCGACGGGATGAGGCACACCGTGCGGTCGAGGTCACCGCGCGACCGGTGGTACCCGCGGATGGCCAGCAGGCCGGCGAGCTCGCCCTGGCTGCCGGCGTTCGGCTGCAGCGAGACGGTGTCGTAGCCCGTGACCTCGGCCAGCCAGGTCTCCAGGTCGCCGATCATGTCGAGGTAGCCCTCGACGTCGGACCGGGGAGCGAACGGGTGCACGTTCGCGAACTCCGGCCAGGTGACCGCCGCCATCTCGGTCGCCGCGTTGAGCTTCATGGTGCAGCTGCCGAGCGGGATCATGCCGCGGTCGAGCGCGTAGTCCTTGTCGGACAGGTGCTTGAGGTACCGCATCATGCGGGTCTCGCTGCGGTGGGCGCTGAACACGGGGTGCGTCAGGTACTCGCTGCTGCGCAGCAGGTCGGACGGCAGGCCGGCGGTCGCGTCGCGCACGGCCGTCTCCGCCGCCGGGACGGTCGCGTCGACGACCCCGAGCACGTGGGCGAGCGCGCTCACGTCGTCCGGGGTGGTCGTCTCGTCCACCGAGAGCTGCACGGTGTCGTCGTCGACGAGGTGGAGCAGGTACCCGGCGTCGCGGGCGGCGTCCACCACCGACGCGGCACGACCGGTCGCGCGGAGCGTCAGGGTGTCGAACCAGTGCTCGTGCACCACCGTGAACCCGGCGTCGCGCGCGACCTCGGCGAGCGCCGACGTCGTCCGGGCGACCCGGTGGGCGATGAAGCGCAGCCCCTCGGGCCCGTGGTAGACGGCGTACATCGACGCCATCACGGCGAGGAGCACCTGCGCGGTGCAGATGTTGCTCGTCGCCTTCTCGCGGCGGATGTGCTGCTCGCGGGTCTGCAGGCTGAGGCGGTACGCCATCTGTCCGTCGGCGTCGAAGGACACCCCGACGAGCCGGCCCGGGAGCTGGCGCTCGAGGCCCGCGCGGACGGCCAGGTACCCGGCGTGCGGGCCGCCGAAGCCGAGCGGGACGCCGAAGCGCTGGCTCGTGCCCACCGCGACGTCGGCGCCGAGGTCGCCCGGGCTCGCGAGGAGCGTCATCGCGAGCAGGTCGGCCGCGACGACGGCGATCCCGCCGCCGGCGTGCACGCGCTCGATGATCGAGGACGGGTCCACGATGCGGCCCGAGGCGCCCGGGTACTGCACGACGACACCGAAGGCGCCGTCGAGCTGCTCGTCGGTCGGTCCGGCCACGGGGTCGAAGGCGCGCAGGACGATCCCGACGGCGTCGGCGCGGTGGTCGAGGAGCGCACGGGTCTGCGGCAGGAGGTCGGCGTCCACGAGGAACGCGTCGCCCTTCGCCTTGGACGCACGGCGGGCGAGGAGCATGCCCTCGACGACGGCGGTCCCTTCGTCGAGCATCGACGCACCGGCGGTGGCCATGCCGGTCAGGTCGGACACCATCGTCTGGAAGTTGATGAGCGCCTCGAGCCGGCCCTGCGAGATCTCCGGCTGGTACGGCGTGTACGCCGTGTACCAGCTCGGGTTCTCGAGCACGTTCCGCTGGATCACCGCGGGCGTGTGGGTGCCGTGGTAGCCGAGCCCGATCATGGCGCGGCGGACGGTGTTGCGGCCGGCCTTCGCGCGGAGCTCCGCGAGCGCCTCGGTCTCGCCGACGGCGGCCGGGATGACCGAGTCGGTGACGGGGGCGGCGTGGATCGACTCCGGGATGGCGGCACGCACCAGGGCGTCGAGCGTCGGCTGGCCGACGGCGTCGAGCATCGTCTGCTGGTCGGCCGGCGTCGTGCCGATGTGGCGGTCGGCGAACGTCGTCTGCAGGTTCTGGTCGGCGGTCGTCATGCGATGGACGCCCGGTACGCGTCGTGGTCCATGAGGTCCTCGGGGAACGAGGTGCCGTCGACCTTGAGCTTGACGAGCCAGCCGTCGCCGAAGGGGTCGTGGTTGACGGTGTCGGGGGCGTCGACGACGGCGTCGTTGACCGCGATCACCTCGCCCTCGATCGGGGCGAAGAGCTCGCCGACGCTCTTGGTCGACTCGATCTCGCCGATCTGCTCGCCGGCGGTCGTCGCGGTGCCCACGGCGGGCAGCTCGACGTACACGACGTCACCGAGCTGCTCGGCGGCGTGGTCGGTGATGCCGACGGTGACGGTGTCGCCCTCGACGAGGATCCACTCGTGGTCGGCGGTGTACTGGAGTGCGGTCTGGTCGGTCACGGTGTCAGCCTCTCGGAGTGCGACGGTAGAAGGGGAACGGGGTGACGATGCTGGGGATCGCGGTCCCCCGGACGTCGATGTGGAGGAGTCGTCCCTCGGTGGCGAGGGCCGGGTCGACGAAGGCCATCGCGACGGGGTGGCCGAGCGTCGGCGAGAGCGCACCGGACGTCACGGTGCCGACGACCTGCCCCTCGTGGACGACGTCGTAGCCGGCGCGCGGGGCACGGCGCCCCTCGGTGACCAGGCCGACGAGCACCCGGGCGTCCTCGGCAGGCTGCACGCCGGCGTCGCCGACGAACGAGCCCGAGGTCGCGACGACCCGACCGAGCCCGGCCTGCGCCGGACGGACGGTGGTGTCGAGTTCGTGGCCGTACAGCGGCATGCCGGCCTCGAGCCGCAGGGTGTCGCGCGCGGCGAGACCGGCGGGCACCACGCCGCGGTCGGCACCGGTGGCGAGCAGGGCGTCCCAGATCGCGGTCGCGACGTCGGTGTCGCTGTAGATCTCGAAGCCGTCCTCACCGGTGTACCCGGTGCGGGCGACGAGCACCTCGGCGCCGTCGAACAGCGCGTGCAGGACCCGGTAGTACCGCAGCTCGTCGAGCGGGGTCTCCGGCTGCAGGCGGTCGGCGATGACGAGCGCGTCGAGGGTGCCGGCGGCCGCGGGGCCCTGGATCGCGACGAGCGCGGTGCTGTCCGAGTCGTCGGAGACCACGACGTCGAAGCCCTCGCTGCGGTCCTGCAGCGCCGCGACCGCCACCTGCCGGTTCGCGGCGTTCGCGACGACGAGGAAGACGTCCTCGCCGGTGCGGTAGACGACGAGGTCGTCGAGGATGCCGCCGTCCTCGGCGAGCAGCAGCGAGTACTTCGCGCGGCCGACCGGCATCGCGCCGAAGGACCCGGCGAGCGCGTGGTCGAGGAACGGCACCGCGGCGGCGCCGGTGACGCCGACCTCCGCCATGTGCGACAGGTCGAAGACACCGGCCGCCGTGCGGACTGCGTGGTGCTCGGCCAGGTCGGACGAGTACCGCACGGGCATCCGGTAGCCGGCGAAGTCGGTGAAGGAGGCGCCCGCAGCCTCGTGCGCGGACTCGAGTGGGGAGGAACGCATTCGGAGTTCTCCTGGCATCAGCAGGACCCGACGGCCGTCGTCGGGTGGGAACTCCCCCTCTGTCATGGGCCTGAGAGCTTCACCGCGGCCCGTGAGGTCCGGCGGCTTTCACCGTGGGCGAGACACCGCGAACGACCCGGGCGGGGACGCGTGCCTGCTTTTCAGAGTGGCCTGTCCGCTGCGGTACGGGACCTGAGAGATTGACGGGGAGGTTGCTCCTTCGGTGCCGTGCGCGTGCGCTCGGCTCTCCCGCGGCGGGTGAACGGCCGGTGTTCAGTTGTGCTGGGTCGAGCATACCGACCCCGCGTTTCGGGCATGTGTCGCGGCGGGGCGTTCGACGTCTCGTAGAATGCGGGGATGGCAGGACAGCGATCGCGCCCCCGGGGGCAGCTCGAGCAGGCCGTCCTCGAGACCCTCCGGGCCGCGGCGGACGGTGGGGTCGACACGGGGTGCACCGCCCGGCAGGTCCTCGACGCCTTCCCCGAGCCCCGCCCCGCACTGACCACCGTGCTCACCGTGCTCGACCGACTGGGCCGCAAGGGCCAGGTCGAGCGGCAGGAGCACGACGACGCCCCCCTGACCTTCCGCGCCGTGCACAGCCGCGAGCAGCAGACCGCCTCGCTCATGTCAAGCGCGCTCGCCGCCGCCGCGGACCGCGAGGCAGCACTGCTCCAGTTCACCGGGTCGCTCGCCTCCGACGACCTCGACGTGCTGCGCCGCGCCCTCGACGCCCGAGCCCGCTCCTGACCGGAACCGAGCAGTGGTCGTCGTCGGAGTCGTCCTCATCGCCCTCGCGCTCGTCGTCGTGGTGGTCGCCCCGCGGGTGCTGACCCGGTCCGCCTGGACGATCGACCGGCCCCGCACGGCCCTTGCCTCGTGGTCGGTCGCGGTGCTGCTCGGCGTGGTCGGGTTCGTGGTCGGCGTCGCCCTCGTGGTCGTGGCCGACCGGCCGCTCGACCCGTTCCGACTGGCCGAGTCCCCCACGCACGGCCTGAACCTCGGCGTCGCGCTGCTCGGTGTCGCCGCGTTCGTCGTCGCCGTCCGCGTCCGGCCGGGCGCGGAGCACGAGGCGGTGCGGCGGGCGATGCGCTCCGGCGCCGCCCCGCACCGCGAGATCGACGGCACCCCGGTGGCGCTCGTCGAGGCGGACCACGCGCTCGCCTGCGCCGTCCCGGGTCGCGCGGGCGGGGTGCTCGTGAGCACCGGGCTCGCAGACCTGCTCCGGACCGACGAACTGGAGGCCGTGGTCGCCCACGAACGTGCGCACCTGACCCAGCGCCACGCGGTCGCCGTCGCGGCCGCCGAGTCGATCGAACGTGCCGTCCCGTGGGTGCCCGGGGCGCGCGCCATGGCGCGCTCGACGCGCGTCCTCGTCGAGTTCGCGGCCGACGACGCCGCGGCCCGACGCGTCGGGCGCGATGCCCTCCGCCGAGCCGTGCTCGTGGCGGACGGGACGAGCGCGCTCGGGGTGGTCCGCGCCTCCCGGCTGGGGTGAGGACACCGGACGCACGTGTCGGGAGCGAGGCATAGGGTTGCAGGCACCGTGAAGCCACTGACCGAAGCAGACATCCGTTCGTCGTTCGTGAACGCCACCCCGGACGAGCTCGCGCAGCTCCCGATCCCCGGGCTGCACGAGATGCTCTGGGACGAGCGCGAGTTCCTCGGCTGGCGCGACCCGCAGGCCGCCCGCCGCGGCTACATCGTGTCCTGGATCGACGACCGCCCGGTGGGCATCGTCGTCCGGTCCGCCGGTGGGTCGCTCCGCCCGGGCATCGCCGCGATGTGCTCGTTCTGCCACTCGCCGCAGCCGGCCACGCAGGTCCGCCTGTTCTCCGCCGCCCGCGGTGGCGAGTCCGGCCGAAACGGCAACACCATCGGCTCGTACATCTGCGAGGACCTCGGGTGCTCGATGCTCATCCGCACCGCGCCGCCGCACCTCAACCCCCCGGCGACGATCGCGATGCGTGGCGAGGCACTGCTCGGGCGCGTCCGGAACTTCACCGAGGACGTGGCGAAGACCGCGTGAGCCGGTTCGCCACCGCACGCTGGGCCGTCGTCGAGGAACAGGGCGACGGCCGCTGGAGCCTGAGCATCCGCGACGAGGCCGACGACGAGCTCGGCGCGCTCGGCCTCGGGGTCGAGGGCACGTGGGACCCGGACGTCGAACCGCACGTGACGTTCGTGCTCGTCCAGCTCGGCCTGGCACTGCGCGGCGCCCGACCCTGGTCGGAGGACGAGCTCGGCGACCAGCGGGCACCCGTGCTGCCGCTCGGTCGGGCCTGACCACCAGGTCCCCCGTGGGTCGTCCGGCCCATCACGGCTCCCCGGTGCCGACCGCGGTCCGCACGCTCCGTAGGGTGACCGGGATGCGCAGCACGAGGACGGTCCGCCGAGCGGTCGGCACGGCAGCGGTGGCCCTGACCGCCCTGCTGACCCTGACCGGGTGCTTCCTCGACACACCGCCGCCGAAGGCGTCCGTCGCGTCGATGGACGAGCTGACGACGGGTCTCGAGCGGCTGCCGCACGTCGCATCCGTCCACGGGGAGCTCCGGCAGGTCGACTTCAAGGACCACCCCGACGACTGGCTCGCCGAGGTCACCGTGCGGGCGGACTCCGCCGACCTCGCCGTCGCCGCTGCCGTGCGGGACCGCGCCCGCGACGCCGTGACCGGTGCCCGGCTCGTCCTGACGCTCGAGGTCCCGCGCGGGACGGGTCGAGCGTCCGTGCGGGTCGACCCGACGGACCCCGCCGTCGTCGCCGCAGCGGACCGGTTGCGTCGGGTGGACATCGTGCGGTCGGTCGAGCTCAGCACCCGGCAGGACCTCGTGCGGGTCCGGGACGGCGCCTCGTGGACCACGGCTGCGGCAGCCGTCCGACCGTTCCTCGGCACCCGTGACGTGGTGCTCGCGGACGGGCACGGGACCGTCGAGGTCGACGCCACGCGACCGGGACCGGCGCTCCTGCGGGTCCTCGACTCCGGTGTCGTCGACGAGCCGTCCCTGTCGCTCGGTCCGACGTTCGCCGCCGTCGCCGCCGGCCCTCCCGGATGGACCGACCGGTCGTCGCTGAGCGCCGAGGTCGATGACCCCGCGGCACTCGCGGCGCTGCTCGCGGGGACCGCCGACGAGGCTGCGGACGCGCACCTCGCGCCGCGGACGCGGTTCGTCCTGTGGCAGCGCGGGACCGGGGCGTCGGCCCGCGGCGAGGAGGACGGCTACCTCGGCCTGCCCCTCGACGCAGCGGCGCCCGACGACCTGACCCCGCCCGGCTCGGCCGCGCCCCACGACCGGGCGGACGGCTCCGACGACGGCGGGAGCGGCGGTGGTGCCGGCGGCGGTGCCGGCGGCGGTGGCGGCGGCGGTGGTGCCGGCGGCGTTCCCTCGCCGGCCTGGACCGCGGCGCCGGTGCCCGCACAGACCGCCGCGGTCCGGGCCTTCCTCGAGGCCGCTGCGCGGACGACCGGCGTCGCCACCGAGGTCTCGACGACCGTCGAACCCTGCGCCCCCACGGGCACCGACGACCAGACCGGCACGCGGGCGGTCGCGAGCGCCGTGGTGCCCGTGTTCACCCGGTACGACGACGCACAGGAGCCGTTCGACGCCGTCGTCGGACAGTGGCGTGCCGAGGGGTTCCGCGCCGGCGGGAGCGCGATGGGACGGGACTCCTGGACCGCCCCGTCGCCGGGGACCGAGGGCGTCGCGACGGCGAGTATCCGAGGGACCGCGGAGGGGTTGTCGCTCGACGCCCGGTCCGCGTGCGTGGGGTAGCGGCGCGGCGGCGGCGCGGCGACGGTGACGGCGGCGCGGCGACGTCCGTGCCGAACCACGGTTCCGACGTCGAACCACGCGCACGGGCTGGTTCGACGTCGGGAACGTGGTTCGACGCCGCGGCGAGCGCGCCGCGGCGAGCGCAGCGCGCCGCGGTGCAGCGCGGCGCGGCGCGCGCCGCGCGTCAGCGCTCGGTCGCCGCGACGAAGTTCCGCAGGATCTCGCGGTCGTCGTCGGCGCGAGCGGCCCACACGAGCTCGCTGCGGTGCCCGTCGTCGTCGAGCGGCAGGAGCACGACGGTGTCGGGCGCCGCGAGGGTCGCACTCTGCGGCGCCACCGTCACGCCGAGTCCGGCGCCGACGAGGTGCAGGACGGTGGCCCAGGTCGTCGCCTCCTGCACGACCTCCGGCCGCCGGCCCCCACTGACCACCGGTGCGAGGTTCCGCTCGGTCGCGACCGCTCCGGCCACCGCGGGGAAGAACACGAAGGGGTCGTCCACCAGCTCGGTGCCGTGGATCGAGGACCGGTCGGCGAGCCGGTGCCCGCGCGGGACCGCAGCGACGAAGGGCTCGCTCCGGAACGGCAGGAAGCGGACTGCCGGGTCGGGGTCGGGATCGCGCAGGACCGCCAGGTCGAGCTCGCCGCGGACGATGCGGGCGAGGAGCGTCGACGAGTACCCCTCGGTCAGCTCCACGCGCACCGCCGGGTAGCGCTGCCGGAACGCCTGCACGCGTTCGATCGGCCCGAGCGGCAGCGCCGACACCACGAAGCCGACATCGAGCCGCCCGGCCTCGCCCCGGCCGACCCGGACGACCTCGTCGAGGTCCCGCTCGGCCTGGTCGACCAGCGAACGCGCGCGGCCCTGGAGCACCCGCCCGGCGGCGGTGAGCGCGACGCTCCGCGACGTCCGGACGAACAGGTCGACACCGAGGTCGCGCTCGGTCCGACGGATCTGCTGGGACAGCGCGGGCTGGGCGATGCGCAGGCGCTCGGCAGCCCGTCCGAAGTGCAGCTCGTCCGCGACGGCCAGGAACGCCCGCAGCTGCCGGAGGTCGACATCCATGCACGCAGCGTATCGATCAGCGCGAACGAGTATTGGACGTGACTGCGTCGTCGATCGAGGATGGGAGCATGCCCGGAGCGACGCACACCCTCACCATCGCCGAACTGTCCACTCCCGCCGACGCCGAGGCGTTCCGGACCCTGAACGAGGCGTGGATCGAGCGGTACTTCACGCTCGAGGACGAGGACCGCGCGATCCTCGGCGACCCGGTCGGTCGCGTCGTCGCGCCCGGCGGTGCGGTGTTCGTCGCGCGCCTCGGCGACGAGGTCGTCGGCTGCATCGGGATCATGCCCGTCGGCGACGGCGTGTTCGAGCTGGTCAAGATGGCGGTCGCGCCGGAGCACCAGGGACACGGCACCGGCCGGAAGCTGATCGCGGCCGCGCTCGACCGGGCCCGGGCGCTGGGCGCGCACCGCGTCGCGCTCGAGAGCAACAGCGGGCTCGCGAGCGCCGTGCACCTGTACGAGGCGTTCGGCTTCCGGCACCTCGGCCACGACGAGGTCGCGCCGAGCCCCTACGTCCGTGCCGACGTGCACATGGTGCTCGACCTGGCGTGACGGACTGCCGGTACGCTCGCGGCATGGCGACGTACGAGGTGCAGGCCGTCCGTGAGCACGGCGTGTGGCAGGTGTTCATCGAGGGGACCCCGATCACCGAGGTCCTGCGCTGGTCCTCCGTCGGTCCCGTCGCGCGGGAGTTCCTCGCGATGGACCGCGAGGACGACCTGCGCATCCGCGTCGTCGGGCGCAACCAGTACGTCGACTGACCCGGTCCGCGGTCGACCGCACCGCCGCCGCCGTCAGGCCACGTGCCAGACCAGCCCCTCCTGCGCACTCGACGGGTAGGCCGCGGCGATCCGCGTGACCGCCTCGCGCAGCGTCTCCGGCGAGCACGCCAGGTTCAGCCGCACGAAGCCCCGCCCCTGCGCACCGAACCCGAGGCCGGAGTTGAGCGCGACGTACGCGTGCTCGCGCAGCGGCACCGCCGGGTCGTCCCCGAGCCCGATGCCCCGGAAGTCGAGCCACGCCAGGTAGCCCGCACGCGGCCGCGTGTAGACCACCCCGGGCAGGTGCTCGGCGAGCAGCGTCCCGAGCAGCCGCTCGTTCGCCACGATCCGCGCGACGACGTCGTCGAGCCAGTCCGTCGCGAGGGTGAAGGCCGCCAGGTTCGCGTGCAGCCCGAGGATGCTCGTCCGGCAGGCGACTTCCTCCCACAGCGTGTCGAGGAGTGCCGCCGTCCGTTCGTCCCCGGCGACGATCACGGAGCACTTCACTCCGGCGAGGTTCCAGCCCTTGCTGGCGCTCGTCACGCAGACGCTGCGGGCACCGGCCCCCTCGGCGACCATCGCGAACGGGGTGAAGCGGACACCCGGGTGGGTCAGTGGCGCGTGGATCTCGTCGCTGATGACGAGGACGTCGTAGCGCGCGGCCAGCTCCGCGAGCGCGAGCAGGTCGGCACGGTCGTGCACGAGCCCCATCGGGTTGTGCGGGTTGCAGAGCAGGTAGACGCGGACCCCTCCGGCGAACGCGCGTTCGAGGCCCGCGAGGTCGAGCCGGTAGACGCCCCACTGCTCGGTGAGCGGGACCTCCTCGACCTGACACCGCGCCTCCTCGACGAGCTCGAAGAACGGCGGGTACACGGGCGGGGAGATCGCCACGCGGCCACCGTCGGGCAGCGCGAGCCGCAGTGACTCGACGATCCCGACGCTGACGTCGGTCGCCAGGTGCACACGGGTCGGGTCGACGTCCCAGCCCCACCGGTCGCGGGCGAACTGTGCGAACGCCGGCGCGAGCGGACCCGGACCGTCGAGGTACCCGAGGTCCGACTGCTGCACCCGCTCCACGAGCGCCTGCCGGATCGCCGGCGCGACGTCGTGGTCCATCTCGGCGACGAAGAGCGGCAGCACGTCGGGTGCGTAGCGCGTCCACTTGATGCTCGTGCGCACCCCGCGGAGCGTGCCGACCGGGTCCTGCTCGTCGTCCGCCATGCGTCCCAGCATGCATCGGACGGGAGGCCCGGTGCGAGTCCGCCCGTCATCCTGCGTCGTCTTCCGGTCACCGCCCGACCGCGCCCGGCCCCGCCTCGGTACGTTCGGCACCATGAGCACGAGCACCGCCGACAAGGCGACCACCCTCAAGCAGCTGCACGAAGCCCCCGAGATCCTCCGCGTCGTGAACGTGTGGGACGCGATCAGCGCGAAGGTGGTGAGCGACCTGCCCGGCACGAGGGCGATCGCCACCGCCGGGCACTCGATCGCCGCGAGCGCCGGGTACGACGACGGCGGGATGCCGCTCGACGTCGCCCTCGCCGGCGCCGCCACGATCGCCGCCGCCACCGACCTCCCCGTCACCGCCGACCTCGACGACGGCTACGCGGACCCGGCCGAGACGATCCGTCGGGCCATCGGCGCCGGTATCGTCGGCGCCAACGTCGAGGACCGCCTGCGTCCCTTCGACGAGTCCGTCGCCCGTGTCGCCGCGATCACCGCCGCCGCACGGGCCGAGGGCATCGACTTCCAGCTCAACGCCCGCACCGACGCCATCGCCCGCGGTGGTGACCGCCCGCTCGACGAGAGCATCGAGGACGCCATCGCGCGCGGGAAGGCCTTCCTCGACAACGGGGCAGCCCTCGTGTTCGTGCCCGGTGCGATCCAGCGCGACGTGGTCGAGCGTCTCGTCGCCGGGCTCGGTCGCGGCAAGCTCTCGGTGATCGGCCTGCCCGGAGCCCTCCCCGCCGCGGAGTACCAGGAGCTCGGCGTCGCCCGCATCTCCTACGGCCCGCTGACCCAGCGCGTCGCGCTGCGTGCGCTGCGCGACCTGGCGACCGACCTGTACGGCGGTGGCGTCGTGCCGGAGGACACCCCGGCCCTCAACTGAGCCACGGGACGGACGGGAGGCGCGGTGCCAGCGGGTGCCGCGCCTCCCGTCCGTCGCACCACGACCTTCCTCCGCCTCCTGGACGTTCCGGAGGAAGTGCCGTATAGTGTCTTGTTGGTGCACTGCAGCGAACCCATCTGACTCGCGCACACCAGTTCGTCTCGACACCGACCCGCCGGGTCGCATTCCACCGAGACCCCCGCTCGATCCGACAGGACGAGCAGCACGTCGAGACACGACGTGCGCGCCACCCCACGACGCACCGCGCCGGACGGAGACGTCCACGCCGAGACCGTGGTCCCCTGGCGCCGAACGACCAGGAAGTACCGAACCAGCATGACCAGCAACGACCACATCACCATCACGGGGACCGCGCTCGCGGCACCCAGCATCTCCCCCGACCGCATCGCCGAGTTCCCCGTGCGCGACGACCGCTCGCAGCGCGAGTACCTCGTCCGCATCCCGGCCGACGACCTCCGCCTGTTCGTGACCCGCGACGCCCGTGTGGCCGTCGACGGCGAAGCCGGCTGGACCGTCCCGGGCCGCTCCTGGCAGGGCGAGGCGAGCCGGACCATCCTGCTCGCTCGCCGTGTCGACCAGCGCGAACTCGCCCTGGCCGCCTAGTCCCGGGCGGACCGGCCGCGGCCCGACCGGGCCCGACACGACGAACGCCGCCGGCTCCTCGCCGGCGGCGTTCGTCGTTCCCGGGAGTGGTGCGTCAGGCGGCCGGACCGGCGGACGGCTCGTCCGCACCGCGGAAGCGCACGCCGCCGTCGGCGTCCACCGGACGAGCCGGACCGGCGCGGAGCGCAGCGTCACGGAGCCGGCGGATGAACACCGGGTCCTCGGGCTCGAGCTCGTCGTCCGGTGCGACGGTCACGCTGAGCTCGCTCGCCGGACCGACGAGCAGGATCGACGTGGCCACGGAGCCGTCGTCGCCCACGCTCGGCACGGCGATCGTGTCGGTCCGGGAGTTCGCGCCCAGCACCGCTGCGTAGTCCGCGACCGCGTCGGCGATCAGGTCCCCCGTGAGGATCAGACTGGCGTCGTAGTGGATGTACTTCACGGTCCCCTCCTCGATGTCCCGTCCCACGGTAGGTTCCGCCCCTCCGAACGCGTCCGGGATGTGCGTTCCGTGGCCAGGGCAGGAGGCGCCCCGGCAGGTCAGTACTCGTTCTTGACGACGAAGTAGGAGCCGCGGATCGTGCCGGCGAGCTTCGACCGCTGCCGCGCGAACCTGAACGCGGCGAGCTCCTCGGGCTCGTCCATCCCGTCGGACAGCTTGAAGCCGACGGCTCGCTTGCCGCCGGGCTCGAGCGTGTAGAGGACGTTGATCGACAGCCCGGACTCGTGGAAGACGTACGTCCAGCGCACGCCCTCGACCTCGAACTGCGTGGCCTCGAGCACCGGCGACGCGATCACGATGCCCCGCTCCTCGCGCAGGACGCGGGCGACGTACTCCACCAGGTCCGGCACCTCGGTCGCGGGATGGGTCGTGAACGCGTGGTCGTACTTGTTGCGGAAGTACCGTGCTTCGTTGGCGCGGAGCCCGGCGAGGGCATCGGCCACCGGCGAGGACTCGAGGCCCTCGGTGGACACGGTCACGAAGTCGACGACGTTCGGCACGGCAGGCTCCTCTGAGGCGGGTTCAGCCCACACCGTAGCGCTGCTGTCGGGGCCGCGCTGATGCGTCGCCGCCGACCCGCGGCGGTTCGGTGCGTCAGCGCGGCGCCGGGTGCGCCCGCCACGCCGATGTGGCGACGATGCGGAGATCGGACGGATCCCAGTTCTGGGGATGGTCACCGAACCGGCGTCCCGCTGAACTGGTCACATGTCATCGTTCCGTCCCCTCGACACGTCCGCACTCCTCCGGGTCGAGATCGTCGACGCCATGATCCGGGTGCTCCGGGCGAACGCGCTGCACGAGGTCTCCTACGAGCACGTCGCGACGGAGTCCGGGCGTTCGGTGGACGTCGTCACGGAGCTCTTCCCCACCTGGGACGGGCTCCTGCTCGCGACCATCGACCAGTGGAACGACCAGCGCACCACGGCGCTGCTGCCGATCGCCGAGCGCGGCGGCACGATCCTGTTCCTCCGCGCAATCGTCGGTGCGAACGTCGCCGACCCGTCCCTCATGCGCTTCCTCACGTCGACGCTGAACATCGCCGCGACGCCGCACCACCCGCTCGCGCCGATGCTGCACGTGCGGTGGCGTCGCTTCCACGCGTTCGTCCTCGGTGCGCTGCAGCGCGACGTCGAGCTCGGGCGGGAACCGCGCACGATGGAACCGGCCCGTGGCGCCGAGCAGCTCCTGGCGACGTACGAGGGGCTGCAGCTGCAGTCGATGGTCCGGCCGGAGATGGACCTGCTCGAGTCGTTCGACCGGGCGGTGACCCGCCTCCGTGAAGGCTGGTCGCGCGAGTACGTGGCGCCGGTGTGGGACCTCGAGGTCGTCGGCGGCTACTGAACCAGCCGGTCTTTTGCCTCGCGAGCAATGAACCCTCAGCGTCCGTAGCACTCAGCTTGTCGGAGCTTGGCAGTTACGGGGCTGTAGCCACTTACAGCACGCCCTGCGGTCACCGGAAAATCAATGCGGTGGTCCTCGTCAGAGCTGAATCCGCCGGTGAAGGTGTCACCGGCCACCTGGTAGCTGCGGGACCGCTTCAACGCGTCTATGGGCGACGAATGGGTTCCCTCAATAGCCTCAGCTTGGCCGCTGTCCGCTATGAGGTACCAAGCGCCGGACGGAGCCTGCACTGTCACCTGCACCTCGATCCGCTCAAGGTTCGTATCTACCTCTGCTGCACGCAGGACCTCTGTTATCGGCATCACCATCTCGCGGCATGACGGGACCCCGGACACAGGAACGGTCACCTCCTGCAGCGTCTCGTCTCCACCAGCGCCGAAGACCCACAGAGCGGCATCTAGGAGTGGAAATGTCGATCGATTAGTAATGGTGAGGGCACCCGAAGGACGGTCGACGCCAACGCTGATAGCTCCGACCGCAATCAAATCGGTCTGCCGCGTCTGCCCAGCAAGTGCAGCAGCCGACAGAGCACTCTGCTGCCGAGCATCTGCGGCCTGCCACAACGCGACGACCAGCGCCGCGACCGCCGCGACAGCGACAACCACGTTCGCTACCGCAACCGCGCGCTCCCAGCGCGGAGCAGGCGCGGTAGGCGGTGCAGGTGCAGGGGCCGATTGCGCGGTCAACGCGGTCTGTGCGCGAACGATGGAGGACTTGAGTAGGTCGAGCAGAGACACGGTGGCACTCTACGGGCCGCCAAAACTGCTTTGTGTTCCCGCGCTGCTCCGGCTTCGAGTCACCCTCGGCCCGCCGGACGGCGAGCTCCGACCGGGCACCCGAACACGATCGTGGCCCGGAGCCCGGTCGCCGCCAACGCCGCTACTGCCGGAGGTCGTCGTCGTGCTGGCGCTCAGGCTGTAGCCCCGGCTTGTCTGCACAATGGCGGCCTCCTCGAACCACATCGAGTCGGCCCGCCCCGGTCCCCAACCGCCGGGCCAGTGGGCACGCGACGTCAGTTGTTGAAGCGGAACTCCGAGCCCGCGTGTGCGAGGTGTTGTACGTAGTTGCCAAGTGCGGAACGACGCGGATCGGCTAGTTGCGAAGTGCGGTGAAGGATGGGCTGTTAGCGCCCCTTCTGCGGACTCACTGCGGACTCACTGCGGACTACGACCGCACACGCCAAAGCTGCGCGGCAGCACCAGCTTCACGCTTACGTCGACGTCCGAGCGACTGCGGCGACTGCTTCCACGGATCGCATGGCTGCGATAGGTGCGCATGAACCGCTGAGCGCCAGAAGCGGTGACGGCCACCCACCTTGAACGACGGGAACGAGGGGTCCTTGGCAAGCTCCCGAGCTTTCCACTCGGATACCTGTAGCCAACGCGCCAATTCACGTACGGTCATCGCTGCTTCGTCCATAGTCGGCCGTTAGAACGCGACAGGCGCGCAGTCGCGAACGTCGAGAACTGTGCGCATGTCTTCGACATCAGTCGCCGGACAAGATCTCCACGCCGACCAGGGCCGCCTCGAGTTCTACACGTAGCCGCAAGACGATGCGCTTCTGCGACGGCTCGAGAGCATCGAGCGCTTCTGTGGCGACGGCCGCGACTCTTCCGAGCCGAAGCAGTAGCTAGCGTCGTTCGAGTAGGTCGGCAGCGCGCTCGACACCGATCCACTCACGCAGCTTGTCGAGGTAGGGCTTCTGTCGCTTCTCGAACCGTTTGCGCACCTCGACCGGTCCCAGGTGGTGGCCCTCGCCCTCGAGGTCGGTAAGCGTGACGCCATGCAAGGCGTTGTCGTTCGCCTCTCGTTCCTCACGTTCGATGCGGGTCAGGAGCTTGTGCGGGTAACGGGCTGCGACTGCTCGACCAATGGTTTCGGTCGTCGGCCAGGGCACCGTCAGCTCCTGGTCGTGGAGGAAGGCTGGTTCGGCACGTAGCTCTTCCTGCTCAGACCCGAGAGCCGCGCAAGCGCCGGCACGTCATGCACGGTCGATGTGCCAGCACTATCGGCGTTGAACTCAGCTACTTCGAGCGGGACTAGTGCGATGAAGACGTGTTCGGCTGTGCGTCGATCAAGTTGCGGAGGCTTCCAGGCAGTGACGGCGCGGATCTTCTGATCGATCTCGGTGTACTCGTGGCGTCCTTCCCACGGGACCTCCAGGCGGGACGGCGACACCCAACGACGCTCACCGCGCCACTCGTCTTCCACGAACTCGATCCGAGCTCGTGCCGGCCTCCGGTCGTCGATCGTGAGCACCACCGCCTCATGAAAGCGCGAGGAGCCGCGTGCGCTGCGCCACGCTCACCGGTCGCCGACCGCAAGTTCCTTCAAGGTTGCCATAGCGACAGCATGCCGTTGTTAGTTACCGACAGCTTTTGGCAGCAGATCGCTATTCCGTGTCGGCGTTGACAATACAGTCCGAAATGCTTACTTCGCCTTTGGATCCCAATTCCAAAGATCGAGTTGTTCCCAATCCTCCGGGAAACCCATTTCGGTCCCGACCGTGCGCCCTCGAACAGATTTGAACTTCTTGACCTGCGTGGCGAAAGTCCTCGGCCAGTTAGTCTGCGGGTTGATCTTCGTGCTGAGGTAGGCAACGATGGCCGCCACAATATATATTCTGGGCCGCTCAGAATCCGCAATGGCGTTAAGGTGATGCAATCGCGCGTCTACAATGCCGCTGCGGTATCGTCCCGGCGCGTTGACTGTCGCTCGATTCCATACACGATTGCTGTGCGCGCAGTGATTGCGCAAGACATTAAGAGCCTTCAGCCATTTGAAGAGCACTTCGTGACCGTCTCGATCAACGCCGAATGCTAACGCGATCTTCTTCTTATCTTCGGTGCGAAGCATATCGAACAAGCGCAGAAGGCATCCAAAGTCCATGAACTCAGTGGCAACCCAAACTGGGAAGTGCCCCCCGTACTCTCGCTGGTGATGCTGCACATAGACTTCGTTTTTCGCATCTACTAGGAGCTTTTCATAGCGCATTCTCCACGCCGCATATTGAGTTACTGGCGTACCGTCGCTCGTGTATGAGATCACCTCATTACAAGCGTGGACGTTGAGATCGTTTACGTTCTCGTGTCCAATGGGACTGCGCTTGCCAAGGGTGTAACCGACCTGTACACCCAAGCCGATCTCGATGGCATTCAAGCCCTCAAGAAGTATCGTCCTCAGTTTCTCATCGAAAGCATAGAGGTATAGCGCATCTTCGAACGTCGTGCCTCGCTCGAACTCGTCCCTCAGGACGGGCGTCGACTGACTTTCGTCCAGTATTCGGAACGGGTAGGTGTATGCGGATAGGCGATAGTACCCAATGCGCTTCAACGACTGGATGGCGAGGATATGATCTTTGTAAGTCAAGCCCCGAGCTCGCATCTTCGCGAGTTGTTGCTGATAAGTGAGATGAGGCTTTACCTCAGTCAACGTCTTAGCCCCCGGCAAAAAGAAAACCGACCCTTGAAGTACCGTTGACATAGCGTCGGTGGCAAACAGAGGGGCCGGTGTTTATGGGACGAACGTAACACGCGAGCCTCAGCAGGGTCCACGCTCGTCTACCCCCCGTTTGGGGGCCAAGCGGCGTGTCGACATATCATCCGCATATATCGCACCCAGCCGAACGAAGAAAAGCCGCGACGGCCTTGGCGGCCACCGATGGCCCGTGCCCCTCTGGCTAGACAGTTGGCACCGCATGAAGGAGCGACCGATCAGAACATCGAGAGCCGCTTACGCGCACCCAGGCCGGGCACTCCTCGTGCGTGCTCACGAACCGTCGGCAGTGTTGGAAGTATTCGCGACGATGCCTGCATGCCCGAGCACAAATGGGCTCCCCCGGAGCATCCCGACGTCACGCTGGACGAGCCGTGCGGACTGGGGCCGGAGCACATCGAGGGGCCGGGCGAACGACTGGCCACGTCGCGTCCGGTTCACGTTTGGATCAGATACCAGAATGCCGGACTACTTCGACTCAAGGGGTGCGCCATCGCGCACACCCCGGTAGCCGCACTCATGCAAGTCACTTGGCAGGGCAGGCTGCAGCAAGTCTGGTGCTGGCGTGAAGCAGTGAAGAACCGCACGTTGAAGGACCACGGTCGGCGACACTAAGGGCTCTTTGACTACTGAATCCACGAGGGGAGCAGGACGGCCTGCGTGCCGGCGGTCAACTCAACCGGCTTCCGGCGCGGTGCAATAGAGCCCCGCACACGGGTGGGAGGAAGGCGAGACGATTGCGGTTTAGAGTGAACCTCACTATGAAGACCTCCAGCCGAGCCGCTACAGCAGCCCTCGTCCTCGCAAGCGCCATCACCTTGGCAGGTTGCTCATCCGAGTCTGGCCCCGTCGCCGGCACGAAGGCCCCGACCAAGGCCCCGAGCGAAAGCTCCGCCACCCCCACTCCGACCGCCGAGGCGAAGGCCGGCACCCGAGCCAACCCGTTCCCCGTCGGTAGCCCGGGCAAGCACTCCGCAGAGTCAGTGTGGACGTTCACCTGGGACGGCACTAACGCTGATGGATGGAGCGAGATCCAGAAGGCCAACGAGTTCAACGAGGCACCAAGCGCGGGGCAATCCTTCGTGCTCTCCTCGACCACGGTCGCCGCGGGCAGCGATATCGGAACAGAGGGCGGCGACCCAATTGCAAGTTTCGCCATCAGCTACGTCGGCTCCGATGGCAACACCTACCCGGCTGCGGGTGACTGCGGCGTCCTGCCTGGTACGGCTGTCTACGAGATCGGACGCATGTATCCGGACGCCGCGCAGAAGGGGTTCGTCTGCTCAGTAGTGCCGACGGATGCAGTCGCCGGTGGTACCTGGAACGTGCAGGCCCTCGTAGGGTCAGGCACGGCATTCTTCGCTGGCGCGTAACGAAGGAGGCGCAACGCTAAACCCAATGCGCCTGCCCACTCCCGACGAGGTGCGCGCCGTCATCGGCGCAGCCGAACCATGGTTCAAGACGTACGTGCGTCTCGCTGCGTTCGTCGGCCTCCGTCTCGGCGAAGCGTCCGGGGTGCAGGTCGATGACGTCGCGTGGCTCGATCGGACGCTGCGGGTGCGCCGGCAGGTCCAGCGTGGGAGCGGTGGCCAGGCGGTTCGCATCTCCGCGCCGAAGTACGGGTCCGAAAGAACGGTGCTGATTCCCGACGAGCTCACTAAGCACCTGTCCTGGCACGTGTCCGAGGTGGCCGTGCGAGGCGACGAGCAGTGGCTGTTCGTCGGTTCGGGCGGACAGCCGCCCCACGGGAACACGGTTTACTACCACTGGACGAAAAACGATCGAGGCCGCGGGCGTCGAGCCGTTGAGGCTGCACGACTGTCGTCACTTCTTCGCATCGGGCCTGATCGCGGCGGGATGCGACGTCGTCACGGTGCAGCGGGCGCTCGGCCACCGGTCCGCATCGGTCACGCTGAGCACCTACAGCCACCTATGGCCGAACGCTGACGACCGCACCCGGTCCGCAACCGCGGGCCTCATGCGGGAGGTCGCGGGCGATTCTACGGACTCTCTGCGGACTGCGGCGGCGAAATAGCCGCAGATCCCCGTCATTCCGGTCCTGCTAGTTGTTGAAGCGGAACTCCACCACGTCGCCGTCCTGCATGACGTAGTCCTTGCCCTCGATGCGCGCCTTGCCGTGCGCACGCGCCTCGGCGATCGAGCCGGTCTCCATGAGGTCGTCGAACGAGATGACCTCGGCCTTGATGAAGCCCTTCTCGAAGTCGGTGTGGATCACGCCGGCGGCCTGGGGTGCCTTCCAACCCTTGCCGATCGTCCACGCACGCGCTTCCTTCGGCCCGGCCGTCAGGTACGTCTGCAGCCCGAGGGTGTCGAACCCGATGCGGGCGAGCTGGTCGAGGCCGGACTCGGTCTGGCCGGTCGACTCCAGGAGCTCTGCGGCGTCCTCGGGGTCGAGCTCGATGAGCTCCGACTCGACCTGGGCGTCGAGGAACACGGCCTGCGCAGGGGCGACGAGCGCGGCCAGCTCGGCCTTGCGACCGGCGTCGGTGAGGATCGCCTCGTCGACGTTGAAGACGAAGATGAAGGGCTTCGCGCTGAGGAGCCCGAGCTCGGCGATCGGCGTCAGGTCGATCGAGGTCGCGGAGAGCAGCGTGCCGGCCTCGAGCGCGGCCTTGGCCTCCTGCGCGGTGGCGAGCACGACCGGCTCGGCCTGCTTGAGCTTCACGGTCTTCTCGTACCGCGGCAGCGCCTTGTCGACGGTCTCCAGGTCGGCGAGGATCAGCTCGGTGTTGATGACCTCGAGGTCGTCCTTCGGCGAGACCTTGTTCGCGACGTGCACGACGTCGTCGTCGGTGAAGCCGCGGACGACCTGCGCGATGGCGTCGGCCTCGCGGATGTTCGCGAGGAACTTGTTGCCGAGGCCCTCGCCCTCGCTCGCGCCCTTGACGATGCCGGCGATGTCGACGAACGACACCGGCGCGGGCACGGTCTTCTCGGAGTGGAACAGCTCGGCGAGCTGGTCCAGCCGGGGGTCGGGCAGGTTGACCACGCCGACGTTCGGTTCGATCGTCGCGAACGGGTAGTTCGCGGCGAGGACCTGGTTCTTGGTCAGGGCGTTGAACAGGGTCGACTTGCCGACGTTCGGGAGACCGACGATTCCGATGGTGAGAGCCACGGGAGCACAGCCTACCGGCGGCGGCCCGCCGGAGCCGCCGCGGGCCTCCCGGCCGACCCGGTCAGGACGGCCAGATCGCCCACACGAAGCTGGCGACGGTGAGCAGGAGACCGCGCGCCGTGCCGAGCACGATGAACGCGACGGTGGCGCCGGTCGCGATCAAGGCCGTCCCCAGTCCGATCGCGCGTCGCGCGGTGTGCGACTCCGCCTCCACGCGCTGCGCGCCCGCGAGCAGCTCGTCGATGTCCCTCGGCTCCCCCATGGAGTGAGCATACTTCGGGTCTCGCTCGCCGTCGTCCGCTGGCCGCAACGCCGAGGCCACGACCGGACGATGTCGGAACCCCGTGCGACGATCGGGCCCGTGCCGATGAACTTCACCGCGATCGACTTCGAGACCGCGAACAGCTCGCCCGCCAGCGCCTGCTCCGTCGGCCTGGTCAAGGTCCGCGGCGGTCGCGTGGTCGAGCGGGCGTCCTGGTTCATCCAGCCGCCGGTGGGACACGACGCGTTCCTCGAGTGGAACACCCGCGTGCACGGCATCGTCGCGTCCGACGTCGTCGGGGCGAAGGGCTGGGCGGAGCAGTACCGCGACATCGTGGCGTTCGCCGAGGGCGACGTCCTCGTCGCCCACAACGCACGCTTCGACATGGGGGTCATCGCCGGCGGGTGCGCGGCCACGGGTGCCGAGCTCGCCGAGCACCACTCGCTGTGCTCGCTGGGGGTCGCGCGGAAGACCTACACGCTCGACTCGTACCGCCTGCCGATGGCAGCACGCGCCGCCGGCCACGAGGGCTTCCAGCACCACGACGCCGCGGCGGACGCCGAGGCCTGCGCGGCGATCGTCGTGCACGCCGCCGGTGTGCACGGGTGCGACACGGTCGAGGCTCTCGGTGCGGCGACGCGCGTGCACGTCTCGCCGGTGCGCCCCCGGTCGGAGCAGCCGCGTGCGGCGGGGCAGCCCCGTCAGCCGCGGCTGTCGAACCGACCGATGATCTTCGCCGACTGACCCGTCCCGGCGGGCACTCCCCCGCTCGCCGACCTCGTGTCGGCGGGCGCTCCCCCGCTCGCCGACCTCGTGCCGGCGATCACGGGTCGCCGGAACGGCCGGTGGTATTGTCACGACAATGCCGTTCGGGCGCCGTCACCGGCGCCGTCTCCCCCGAAGGACCGCGATGACCAACGAAGGCCAGCTGCCGTCCGACCTGTTCATGGACCTGGACCGGTCGGGGCCGATGCCCCTGTACTTCCAGGTGGCGTCACGCCTCGAGGAGTCGATCCGTTCCGGTGCGCTGCCGCCCGGGGCGCGGCTGGAGAACGAGATCGCGCTCGGGGAACGCCTCGGCCTGTCGCGGCCGACGATCCGCCGGGCGATCCAGGACCTGGTGGACAAGGGACTGCTCGTCCGACGTCGCGGGATCGGCACGCAGGTCGTGCACGGGCCGGTCACCCGCAAGGTGGAGCTGACGAGCCTGTACGACGACCTGTCGCAGGGGTCGCAGGCACCGACGACGACGCTGATCCGACGGGACGACGTCGCGGCCCCCGAAGCCGTCGCCGAGGCACTCGGGCTCGCGGCGGGGACGACGGTCGCGCACATCCGGCGGGTGCGATTCGCCGAGGACGTCCCGATGGCGGTGCTCGAGAACTACCTGCCGCCGGAGTTCACCGACATCACCGACGAGGACCTGCAGTCCCACGGGCTCTACCAGGTGCTCCGGGGGCGCGGGGTCACGATGCGGGTGGCGAAGCAGCGCATCGGCGCCCGCGCGGCGACGGGTGACGAGGCCGACCTGCTCGAGATCGAGGACGGGGGGCCCGTCCTGACCATGAGCCGCACCGCGTACGACGCGTCGGGCCGGGCGGTGGAGTACGGCGTGCACTGCTACCGCCCGGACCGGTACTCGTTCGAGGTCACCCTCGTCGACAAGTAGCCCGCGCCTCAGCTCGCGGCGGGCACGCCCAGCTCACCGGTCACGTACTGCGCACGCCCGAAGCCGAAGGACCAGTCCTGCGGACCGTTCTCGACGTAGCCGATGAAGACGTCCTCGCCGGCGACGCCGACCTCGACCAGCCGGTCGTGGACGGCGCGGTACAGGCGCTGCTTGGTCTCGTCGCTGCGGCCGCGCTGCGTGAAGACCTGGATGACGAGCACACCGTCGGTGCGCTCGAACCCCAGGCCGGCGTCCTCGGCGAGGATGTGCTGCGCCGGGTGCTCGGTGATGACCTGGAACCGGTCGCGCTCCGGGATGCCGTACTCGGCGACGATGGCGGTGTGGATCGCGTCGGCGATCGCACGGACCTGCTCCGGGGTGCGGCCGATGGCGAGGTCGATACGGACGAGCGGCATGGTACCTCCTGGTTCGGGAACTTTGTCCTTACATTCTAACAAGAAGTAGGCCACAAGTCGCCCCGTGACGAACGAGTGGCGCGGTGCCAGCTGGCACCGCGCCTCCCGTCCGTCCTGTCGTCGCCTCCAGGGCGGCTACAGCACCGGGGTCGCCGCCCCGTAGGTGAGTGGGCCGTCGACCCGCGCCACGTCGTGCCACGCGCCGTCGGCGAGCGACGCCTCCGCCGCTTCCACGATCGACGCCGCCGCCAGGCCGTCGGCGACCGACGGGGCGAGCTGCTCCCCGCGGCGGACGCTCGCGACGAACTGCGCCGCCTCGATCGTCTTCAGGTCGTCGTACCCCATCGCGGTGCCGGCGCCGGGCTGGAACCGGGCGAAGTCACCGTCACCCGGTGCGACGAAGTGGGTCGCGTACCCGTCGACCTCCTGCCCGTCGAGGTACACCTCGAGCTCGTTGAGGCGCTGGAAGTCCCAGCGCACGGACCCCGCCGTGCCGTAGACCTCGAGCGCGTACTCGGCGTGCGGACCGCGCATCACCCGACTCGAGTCCATCGTCCCGACGGCACCGTCCTCGAACCGGAACAGGAGCGCGGCGTAGTCCTCGTTCTCCACGGGACCACGGTCGCCCGTCGCCGCAGCGGTCCGGTCGACGATCCCCTGCCCGGGGCGCGGACGCGTCTCGACGAAGGTCTCGGCGAGCGCCGTCACGCTGGCGATCCGCCCGACCACGTACTGCGCCAGGTCGAGCCCGTGCGAGAGCAGGTCGCCCAGGACCCCGGACCCGGCACGCTCGCGCTCGAAGCGCCACGTGAGCGGCGCGTCCGGGTCGGACGAGTAGTCGGCGAGGAGCGCGCCGCGCACGTTCGTGATCCGGCCCAGGCGCCCGCTGCGGACGAGGTCCCGCGCGCGCTCGATCGCCGGGGCGTGCCGGTAGTTGAAGCCGACGCTCGTCACGACGCCCGCGCGCTGGACGGCCTCGTGGATCTGCCGGGAGTCGCTCGCGTACCGGCCCATCGGCTTCTCGATCCAGAAGGGCTTGCCCGCCTCCGCCGCGGCGACCGCCATCTCGCGGTGCAGGAAGTTCGGCGAGCAGATCGAGACGACGTCGACCGCGGGATCGGCGAGGACCTCGTGCCAGTCCGCGACCGCGCGCTCGTAGCCCAGGCGGTCGACGGCCTGGTCACGGGCCTCGGGGATCGGGTCGGCGGCGACGACCAGGCGGGGTCGGACGTCGAGCTCGGGGAAGTGGTCGGGCAGTGCTCGGTAGGCGCGGGAGTGCAGGCGGCCCATCCAGCCGACCGAGATCAGGCCGACGCCGATCGTGTCCATGGGGAGTCCTCCGTCCGCCGGTCAGGCCGCGGGGACGATGATGTCGCGCACCAGGGCGTCGAGCTTCGCGTCCGCGTCGAGGAACTGCCGGAGCGTCGTCACCGTCGCACCGAAGCGGTCGAACTCGTCGATGGTCATGCCGTCGACGTCGTACCCGCGGGCGAACTCGGGCGTCGCCGCTCGCAGTGCGGCGACGACCTCGGCCGGCACCGCGTCGTCGATCGCGTCCGGCCGCCACGGGAACGCGTTGTCGTTGATGTCCTTCGTCCACTGGAACGGTGGCGAGACCACGAGGTCGCCGCCCTGGAACTCGGACCACTGCAGGGCGTTGCGGAACGCGGCGACGAGCACGCGTGAGCGGAACCCACGCTCCTGGAAGACGCGGTACGCGTTCTTCACCGCGGCGACACCGGCCCACTCGAGGATGCCCGGGTCCACCATCACGTGGTCGCGCTTGACGACGGTCTTCAGCCAGTCGTCGAACCGACCGGCCATGAGCGTCACGACGTGGCCGAACTCCTGCTCGGGCAGACCGTCGGCCGCCCGGCGGTCGAGGGCGCGCTCGATGGCCTCGCCCACGGCGACGACCTGCGGCACGGTGAACGACACCGTCGCGTTGATCGAGACGCCGCGGTGGGCGGCTTCCTCGATCGCGGCGATCCCGACCTTCGTGGCGGGGATCTTCACGATGATGTTCGGCGCGAGCTGCGAGAACCGGACGGCCTGCTCGACGAGCGCGTCGGCGTCGCGGTGGAGCCGGGGGTCGGTCTGCATGCTGAGCCGCCCGTTCCGACCGCCCGAGGCCTCGAACGCGGGCAGGAGCTGCTCGGCCGCCGCGATCGAGAGCTCCTCGACGGCCTTCCAACCGATCCAGGACTCCCCCGCCGTCGGGTGCTCCGCGGCGATCTCGCGGATGCGCGGGACCCAGGTCTCGGGGTCCTGCTCGATGCAGGTGTAGGCGATCACCGGGTTGCAGGTCGCACCGACGGCGCCGTACTCGTGGATGGCGGTCGACAGCTCGCGCGGGTCGGCGGAGTCGTTCCACAGGGCGGTCGGGGTCTGCTCCGCGGCCTGCAGGGTGACGGGACGGGAGTCGGCGCCGGTGGACGCCGGCGACTCGAGGGTGGTGGTCATCGGTGGAGCCCCTTCGTGATCGTGTCGAGCTGGAACCGCGACACCGCGTCGGCGTCCTCGTCCTCGGCGAAGACGCTCGAGACCGCGACGGTGTCCTCGCGCGCCGAGAACCCGACCCGGTCGAGTGCCGCCCAGAAGGCGTCGAAGTCGACGTCCGCCTGGCCGACCGGCAGGTGCTGGTGCACCCGGACCGGGTTGCCGGGCGGGTTCGTGATGTAGCGCAGGCCGTGCGAGCGACGGTGGTCGTACGCGTCGGCGACGTGGACCAGCTGGAGCGAGTCACCGGCGGCATCGATGATCTCGTCCATGTTGCCGCCGTAGTGGAACGTGTGGCAGGCGACGTAGACGAAGCCGACGTGCTTCGAGTTCAGGCCGCGGATCACCCGGAGCGCTTCGAGCCCGTCCTCGACGAAGTCGTCGGGGTGCGGGTCGATGAGCACACGGAGGCCGGCGTCCTCGATGATCGGCAGCAGTTCCTCCATCGACCGGTAGAACTGGTCCTCGGACTCCTCGGCGCGCTCGGGGCGGCCGGAGAACTCCGTGTTGATGGTGTCCACGCCGAGCCGCTTCGTGATCTCGATGACCCGCTTCCACTTGGTCACCGCGGCCTCGCGGGCGTCCCGGTCGGGGCCGGACCAGCGCAGGACCGGCAGGACGCTCGCCACCTGGACACCGGCGTCGCGGCAGGCGGCGGCGAAGGCGTCCACCAGGTCGTCGTCGGCCTTGGGGTGTCGGTAGAAGGGGATGAAGTCCCGGTGCGGGGTGAGCTGCAGGTACTCGTAGCCGAGCTCCGCCACCTTGCGCGGGAACTCGAGCAGCGACAGGTCGTGGTGGAACGGGGTCGGGTCGAGCGCGATCTTCGGCATCAGGCCCCCGCGAGCACGTCCGCGGCGGCGGTCGTGTCGTAGAACGCCGGCTTCGTCACCGCGTACTCGACCGTCTCGAGCGCACCGGACTGCTGCGCCCGGACGGCGACCTCGGCCACGACCGACGCGGTGTAGCCGTCCCAGGCGCTCGGGCCGTCGATGCCGCCGGTGCGTGCCGCGTCGACCCAGCGCTGGACCTCCTCGTCGTAGGCGGCGCCGAAGCGCTCCTTGAACGACGGGGTGACACCCTGACCGGTGGCCCCGGCCGCGACGATCGTCGCCGAGGTGTCCCGGCCGATGTACGCGACGCCGGACTCGAACACGGCGTCGGTCGTGACCTGGTAGCCGAACTGGGCGTTGACGTTGATCTCGACGATCGCCATCGTGCCCGACTCGGTGGTGAACAGCACGAACTGCGGCTCGGGCAGGTCCGCCGGCGCGAGGGAGTTCTTCTGCGGCTTCTTCACCTCGACCGCGACGATCGGCTCTCCGGTGAGGAACGGGATGATGTCGATCTCGTGGATGACCGAGTCGTGGATGAGCATCGACTCGCTGAAGTTCGGCGGCGTCGTCGGGTTGCGGTGCGCGTGGTGCAGGGCGAGCAGTGCACCGTGCGCCCCGGACTCGCGCAGCGCCCTGAGCTCCTGGTAGCCGGCGTCGAAGCGGCGCATGAAGCCGACCTGGATCATCGGCCGGTCGGCGTGCTGCTGCTCGAGCTCGACGATCCGCAGCGAGTCCTCCGCGCTCGTCGTCAGGGGCTTCTCGCACAGGACGGTCAGACCGCGCTCGAGCGCGGTCACGAGGATCGGCTCGTGCAGGAAGCCCGGCGTCGCGATGATGACGCCGTCGATCTCGGTGGCGTCGAGCGCCTCCTCGAAGGACGCGGCGGTGATCGCGCCCGGCGCGAGGGCGGCAGCGGCCTGCGCGCGGGCCTCGTCCGGTTCGACGACGGCGACGACGTCGGCGTTCGAGATCTTCGCGGTGATGCGCCGCACGTGGTCGGCGCCCATCATGCCGGCGCCGACGACGGCGACGCGGAGGTTCTGGTTGGTGCTCATGGGGGTGCTCCCGAGGTGGTGACGGCGCGTCAGGAGACGCGGGCGGCGGAGGTGGAACCGAAGATGTGCTGGAAGGTGCGCTCGGCGATCGGACCGGGAGCATCGACCGAGCAGCCGTACATGTCCTGCTCGACGATGCCGAAGACGTCCGGGTTGATCCGCGCGACGGCCTCGATGATCGGGGCGAGCTCCGGGGTGCCGTGCGGCGGCTCGGTCATGATCCCCTGCGCGACCGCGGTGGCGAACGGCACGTCGTTCTTCAGGACGTCGAACAGCAGGTCGGTGTCGACCTGCTTGAGGTGCAGGTAGCCGATCCGCTCCGGGTGCTCGGCGATGAGCTTGAGGTTGTCGCCGCCGTAGTAGGCGAAGTGCCCGGTGTCGAGGCACAGGTTCGTGTACTGCGGGTCGGTGACCTCGAGGAACCGGACGGTCTCCCGGTAGGTGCCGACGTGGCTGTCCGCGTGCGTGTGGAACTGCTGGTGGACGCCGAACTCCTCGAAGAGCGCCTTGCCGAGCTGGTCGTGCCCCTTGCCGAGGCGCTCCCACTGCTCGTCGGTCAGCGTGCGTGCCTCGAGCACCTCCTCGGTGGCGTCCGAACGCCACAGGTCGGGGATCGTCACCAGGTGCTCGGCGCCGAGCGCCGACGCGAGCCCGGCCACCGCGACCGCCTGGTCCCACGCGCGCTGGAACTGGTCGTCGCCCTTGTGGAACCCGGTGAAGACCGTGCCGGCGGAGAGCTTGAGCCCGCGGGACCCGAGCTCGTCCCGGAGCTGGTTCGGGTCGGTCGGCAGGTACCCGTACGGTCCGAGTTCGATCCACTCGTACCCGGCAGCGGACGCCTCGTCGAGGAACCGCTGCCACGGCACCTGCGCGGGGTCGTCCGGGAACCAGACGCCCCACGAGTCCGGGGCCGTGCCGATGCGGATGGAGGCGGGCGCCGCGTCCGTGGACGGGGAACCGATGGGGGTGGCGGTGTCGGTCATGACGTCGCTGTCGCTTTCTGGGTGTGGTGGACGGTCGGGTCAGCCGAGCAGGGGCCGCTGCGACGCGACCTGCTGTTCGTACTCGGCACGGGCGTTCCGGGTGCTCTCGAGCGTCGAGGTCTGGGCGACCGGGACGTCCCACCAGCCGTGGCCGTCGGGGGCGTAGACCAGCGGGTCCGAGTTCACGTGCACGAGGGTGGTGTGGTCGTTCGCCTTCGCCTGGCGCATCGCGGCCTTGAGGTGCTCGATGCTGTCCGGGCCGGGCTGCACCTCGATGACGTCGACGCCGTACGAGCGGGCGTTGGCGGCGAGGTCGACGGGGAGCGGCTCGCCGTTCTCGAACGACTCGGTCTCGTCGAGGTAGCGGTACTTCGTGCCGAAGCGCTCGGAACCGACGGTCTCGGACAGGTGCCCGATCGACGCGTACCCGTGGTTCTGGATGAGCACCACGATGATCTTGATGCCCTCCGCCACGGCGGTGACGAGCTCGGTGTGCAGCATCAGGTACGACCCGTCGCCGACCATGACGATCGCGTCGCGGTCCGGGGCACCGCGGCGGACACCGAGCCCGCCGGCGATCTCGTAGCCCATGCACGAGAACGCGTACTCGACGTGGTAGCCGAGTGCGTCCCGCACCCGCCACAGCTTGTGCAGGTCGCCCGGCAGCGACCCCGCCGCCTGGATGACGACGTCCCGGGGGTCGGAGACCTCCTGCACGGCGCCGATGATCTCCGGCTGGCCCGGCAGGGCACTGCCCGACGGCGCGAACGCGGTGTCGACGGCCTGGTCCCACTCCTGCTTGCGGGACGCGATCTCGGCCGCGTACCCGGCGTCCACCGCGGAGGACGAGTCCGACGTGAGTGCCGTGGTGAGCGCGACCAGCGCCTCCCGGGCGTCGGCGACGAGCGGGAGCTGCGAGCCGTGCTTGTAGGCGTCGAACGACGCGACGTTGACGTTGACGAACGTGACGTCGGGGTCCTGGAACGCGGTCCGCGAGGCGGTCGTGAAGTCGCTGTACCGCGTGCCGATGCCGATCACGACGTCCGCCTGGGCGGCGATCGCGTTGGCCGCGGCCGTCCCGGTCGCTCCGATGCCGCCGAGGTACTGGGGGTGGTCCCAGGTGAGCGACCCGCCACCGGCCTGCGAGGTCCCGACCGGGATCCCGGTCGCCTCGACGAACGCGCGCAGCTCGTCCTCGGCACCCGAGTACAGCACACCGCCACCGGCGACGACGACGGGACGCTTCGCTGCCCTGATCGCCTCGACCGCACGGGCCAGCGGACCGCGCTCGGGGAGCGGACGCCGGATGTGCCACTCGCGGGGCTGCAGGAACGCGACGGGGACGTCGAACTCCTCGGCCTGCACGTCCTCCGGCAGCGCGATCGTCACCGCACCGGTCTCGGCCGGATCGGTGAGCACCCGCAGCGCGGCGAGGGCGATCGAGAACAGCTGCTCCGGCCGCTCCACACGGTCGAAGTAGCGCGACAGCGGCCGGAAGGCGTCGGTCACCTGCATCGAGGTGTCGTGCGGCAGTTCGATCTGCTGCAGCACCGGGTCGGTGGTGCGCGTGGCGAACGTGTCGGACGGCAGCAGCAGGGCCGGCAGGCGGTTCGTCGTGGCGAGCGCCGCGGCGGTGAGCATGTTCGCGGCCCCCGGGCCGACGGACGCGGTCGAGGCGTAGGTGGCACGGCGACGGTGCATGCGCGCGTAGCCGACGGCCTGGTGCACCATCGCCTGCTCGTTGCGGGCCTGGTGGTACGGCAGCAGACCGGGCTGCTCGACGTGGAGCTGCTTGATCGCCTGGCCGAGACCGGCGACGTTGCCGTGTCCGAAGATGCCGAAGATCCCCGGGATCGTGCGCTCACGGACGTCGCCGTCGACGGTCCACTGGTTCGCGAGGAACTCGACCAGGGCCTGGCCGACGGTCATCCGGCGTGTGGTGGTGCTCACGCGCTCTCCCTTTCGTACGGCAGGCGCGGGTCGAGCTGCTCGCTCTCCCACACACTGCGGACCCAGCCGTGGGCGGGGTCGTCGGTGATGTTCCAGACGCGTTCCGGGTCGGGCCCGGCCATCACGTTGAGGTAGTACATGTCGTAGCCCGGGGCCGCGACGGCGGGGCCGTGCCAGCCGTACGGCACCAGGGCGATGTCGCCCGTGCGGACCTGTCGGAACTCGTCGATCGGCCGGTCGTCGGAGGCGTAGGTCCGGTGCAGCGCGAAGGGCTCCGCGCCGTCCGGGGCGTCGACCCCACGGGCGACGGCGGACTCGTAGTAGTAGATCTCCTCGAGGTCCGACTCCTGCCCCGGCACCGTGGTGTCGTGCTTGTGCGGCGGGTACGAGGACCAGTTGCCCGCGGGGGTGATGACCTCGCAGACGATCGCCTTGACCGCGTCGAGGGCTGCCGGCGTGCCGAAGTTGTGCACCTGTCGGCTCGACTGACCGGCACCGCGCAGCTCGACGGGGACGTCACGGCGCGGGATGTACGTGCTCGCCCGGACCTGGTCGGTCGGGACCTCGGCGACGGCGAACCGGCCGGTCCCGGTGATGCTCGCCGACGACCCGGACCCCAGGTACAGCACGTCGGTCGGACCGTCGAACACGCTGGCACGGCCCTCGAGCCGCTGTGCGCCGTCCCCGGCGGCACCGGCGTAGGTCACGTCGAAGCTCCCCGCAAGGGGCACGACGATCCGTTCCACCGCCGCGGCCCGGAGACGCAGCGCACCGCCGTCGGCCAGCGTCGCGGTCCGGAGACCGGTGTGCGCCCACCCCTCGACGCGGTCGTCGACCACGTCGGTCCAGCCGCCCTCGGAGCGGCTGCCCCGCGGGATGAACCACCTGTCGTTCGTCATCGGTGCGCTCAGGAGTTCGACGGGAAGCCGAGGTCGACGCCGCCGTGCGACGGGTCGAGCCAGCGGGAGGTGATGGCCTTCTGCCGCGTGAAGAAGCTCACGCCGTCGGCGCCGTACGCCTTGTGGTCGCCGAACAGCGAGTTCTTCCACCCGCCGAAGGAGTAGTAGGCCACGGGCACGGGGATCGGGACGTTGATGCCGATCATGCCGACCTGCACGTCGCGCTGGAACCGACGGGCGGCTCCACCGTCGTTCGTGAAGATCGCGGTGCCGTTGCCGTACGCGCCGGCGTTGATGAGCTCGAGGCCCTCCTCGTAGGACGCCACCCGGACGACCGACAGCACGGGGCCGAAGATCTCCTCGGTGTAGACCCGGCTCGAGGTCGGCACCCGGTCGATCAGCGTCGGGCCGAGCCAGAAGCCGTTCGCGTCGCCGTCGGGTCGGACGGTGCGGCCGTCCACCACGACCTCCGCACCGTCCTGCTCGGCGACCTCGATGTACGAGGCGACCTTGTCGCGGTGCTGCTCGGTGACGAGCGGGCCCATGTCGCACCCGCGGCGTCCGTCGCCGATGCGGAGCGTCGCCGCACGCTCGGCGATCTTCGCGACGAGCTCGTCCGCCACCGGCTCGACCGCGACGACGACCGAGATCGCCATGCAGCGCTCCCCCGCCGAGCCGAAACCGGCGTTGATCGCGTTGTCGGCGACCAGGTCGAGGTCGGCGTCGGGCAGCACGAGCATGTGGTTCTTCGCGCCACCGAGGGCCTGCACGCGCTTGCCGTGCTTCGTGCCGGTCTCGTAGACGTACTGCGCGATCGGGGTCGACCCGACGAACGAGATCGACTCGACGTCCGGGCTGGTGAGGAGCCCGTCGACGGACTCCTTGTCGCCGTTGAGCACCGTGAGGACGCCGTCCGGCAGCCCCGCCTCGGTGAACTTCTGCGCGAGCCAGATCGCGGCGCTCGGGTCCTTCTCGCTCGGCTTGAGCACGACGGTGTTGCCGGCGGCGATGGCGATCGGCAGGAACCACAGCGGGACCATCGCCGGGAAGTTGAACGGCGAGATGATGCCGACGACGCCCAGGGGCTGGCGGATCGAGTAGACGTCGATGCCGGTCGACACCTGGTCGGAGAACTCGCCCTTCATCAGGGACGGGATGTTCGTCGCGAGCTCCACGACCTCCTGCCCGCGGGCGATCTCGCCGAGCGCGTCCGAGGTGACCTTGCCGTGCTCGCTCGTGATGATGTCGGCGAGCTCGGCCTTGTCGCGGTTCAGGACCTCACGGAACGCGAACATCACCTGCTGCCGCTTCGCGAGCGACAGGCCGCTCCACGCCGGGAACGCGGCCTTCGCGCTCGTGATCGCCCGCTGGATCTCCGCCGCGTCGGCGAGGGCGACCTGCTTGGTCGCGACGCCGAGCGCCGGGTCGTACACCGGGGCGGTCCGGCCGGACGTCGACGCCACGAGCGCCCCGTCGATCCAGTGCCCGACCGTCGACAGTGCCTGCTCGGTGGCGGGCTGTTCCGTGGTGGTCATGCGTTGCTTCCTTCCGGGACGGACGTGTCCAGGGTGGTGGACGTGGCAGGCGAGCCGGTGCGGTCGCGAGCCGGTGTGGAGGACTCGCCCCGTGCCTCCCGGCTGTGGACGAGTGCGGACGCGACGTCGACCGCGGTGGCGACGTCACCGTCCTGCGGGTAGAGCAGGGTGCGACCGACGACGAGTCCGCGCACGCCGGGCAGGGCGAGCGCGTCGGCCCAGGTGGCGTAGGTCTCGTCGGGGCTGCCGGACGGGTCGCCGCCGAGCAGCAGCGTCGGCAGGGTCGTCGCGGCCATGACGCGCGCCATGTCGTCGACGACCGGGATCTTCAACCAGCTGTAGGCGCTCGACTCGCCGAGCCCCGCGGCGATCGCCATCGAGGTGATGACGGCGTCGGCGCTCAGGTCGTTGACGACCCTGCCGTCGCGCCACGAGGACATGAACGGCTCGAGCATGATCGGGAGCTGCAGGGCGGCCGCCTCGCTGACCGCGCGCGCCGTGGCCTCGAGCGTCGGCGCGGTGCCGGCGTCGTCGAGCGCCACCCGGACGAGCAGCTTCGCGACGTCGAGGCCGGCGTCCTTGATCGCCCGCGCGGAGTACGCCGTGTAGCGGTCGTCGAGCTCGAAGGACGCGCCCCGGAGTCCACCGCGGTTCATGGAGCCGACGACGACCTTGCCGTCGAGGGCGCCGAGGAGCGCGAGGTCCTCGACGATGTCGGGTGTGCCGAGGACGCCGTCGACGCCGGGGCGACCGAGCGCGACGACGAGCCGTTCGAGCAGGTCGTACCGGTCGGCCATCGCGGACGCGTCGTCCCGGACGGCCAGGGCGCCGCGTGCGGGGTGGTCGGCGGCGACGATGAAGAGCCTGCCGTCGTCGGCGAGCAGGGGGCGCCGTGTCCGGGCGCGCAGCACCTCGGTCACGCGCTCCGGTGCGCCGGCGCGGAGCTCCCGCAGCCGGTCGAAGTCGGCGGAGCTGATCTCAGGCATCGACGTCCTCCTCGGTGGTCGCCTGCACGGGGTTCTCGCGCAGGAACTGCTCGATCTCGTCGCTCGTCGGCATGGCCGTGGAGCACTCGAAGCGGGTGGCGACGATCGCGCCGGCGGCGTTCGCGAACGCGAGGGTGCGGTCGAGGGCCCAGCCCTGCAGCAGCCCGTGCGTCAGGGCCCCACCGAAGCCGTCACCGGACCCGAGGCCGTTGACGACGTCGATGCGGTGCGGACGGAACGCGACGGACTCGTCACGGGTCTTCGCGAGCACACCCTTCGGTCCCTGCTTCACGATCGCGACCTCGACGCCGCGCTCGAGCAGGGCGTCGGCGGCGCGCACCGGGTCGGTCTCGCCGACGGCGACCTCGCACTCCTCGCGGTTGCCGACGGCGACCGTCGCGTGCTCGAGTGCGACGGCGACCTCGCGCGTGGCGGCCTCGGGGCTCGACCAGAACACCGACCGGTAGTCGAGGTCGAGCACGGTGTGGAGCTTCGTGCTGCTCGTGGACGTGCTCCGTGCCTCGAACGCCGTGTGGTGCGCGCTGCGGCTCGGCTCCTCGCTGAGGCCCGTCACCGTGGTCCAGAAGATCCGCGCGCGCTCGACGGCGTGCAACGGCAGCGACTTCGCGGTGATCATGAGGTCCGGGGCCTTCGGAGCCCGGTAGAAGTACAGCGGGAAGTCGTCCGGCGGGAAGATCTCGCAGAACGCGACCGGGGTGTTGAGCCCGTCGACGGTGGCGACGAAGTCGTTCGCGACGCCGAACTCCGGCAGGGTCCTGGCGATGTAGCGCCCGAACGGGTCGTTCCCCGTGCGGGTGATGACCGCCGTGTCCGCTCCGTGCCGTGCCGCGGCGATGGCGACGTTGGTCGCGCTGCCGCCGACGGACTTCGAGAACGTGGTGACGTCCTCGAGCGGGCCGGTCTGCTGGGGGTAGATGTCGACGCTGACGCGTCCCATCGTGATCACGTCGTGGACGTGCGGAGCTTCGTTCGTCATGCGACGCGATGGACCTTCCGTGCGGCTTCTTCGGCGGACGATCACGACTGTACACGCACTTTGCCCTAATGTCAGTACATGGATCGGTGGCGATCTCCCGGAGCCGCTGACGATCGGTCGGCGGGCCGGGAGGCGCGTGTCGGTGGGACCTGCCAGGGTCGCGTCATGCAGATCCTCGCCCTGGTCATCGGCCTCGTCCTCGGTGCCGCCGTCGGCGCCGTGGTCGCCTGGTCGCTCGCGCGGTCCCGCGCGGGCGTCGACGCCGCCGCGGCCCGCGCCACGGCCGACGCCGTGCGGGAGCAGCTCGACACCGTGCGTGCCGACGCCGAGGAACGGCTCGACGCGCAGGACGCGCAGTACCGCCGTCAGGTCGACTCCCTCGAGCGCCGGTCGGCGGAGCTCGAGCACCTGGTGCAGCGGATGCACGGCGCCGACGCCGCGCGGAACCAGGGCGAGTCGAAGGTGCTGTCCGCGCTGAGCCCGGTCGCGCGGACGCTCGACGTCATGCGCGCGAAGATCGCCGAGCTCGAGCAGTCCCGCAGCGAGCAGTACGGCGCACTGTCCGCGCAGCTCCGGTCGGCCGCCGAGTCCGAGGAGCGCCTGCGGGCCACCGCGGACACGCTCGCGAGCGCCCTGTCGTCGAACAGCACCCGGGGCGTGTGGGGCGAGACGCAGCTGCGGAACGTGGTCGAGGCCGCCGGGCTGCTCGAACGGGTCGACTTCGACGTGCAGTCCTCGGTGACGACCGCCGCCGGCACCGCACGTCCGGACATGGTCGTGCACCTGCCGGGCGGCAAGACCATCGCGGTCGACGCGAAGGTGCCCTTCAGCGCCTACCTGCAGGCGGCGGAGATCCCGGCGAGCGCGACCGGGGCCGAGGGTGCCCGACGCGACCAGCTCATCGCCCAGCACGTCAAGGCGCTGCGGGCCCACGTCGACGCCCTCGCCGCGCGGGAGTACTGGACGGGCTACGACGCGTCACCCGAGCTCACCGTCGCGTTCATCCCGTCCGAGTCCCTGATCTCGAGCGCCCTCGCCGCCGACCCCGGGCTGCTCGACCACGCGTTCCGCAAGCGCATCGCACTCGCGTCACCGGTCACGCTCTGGTCGGTGCTGAAGACCGTCGCGTTCTCGTGGCAGCAGGACGTCGTGACGGCCGAGGCGCGGGAGCTCTTCCGCGTGTCCCGCGAGCTCTACGGTCGTCTGGCGACCATGGGCGGGCACGTCGACAAGCTCGGTCGGGCGATCCGCGGGTCCGTCGTCGACTACAACCGCTTCGTCGGGTCGCTCGAGCGCCAGGTGCTCCCGAGTGCCCGACGGCTGTCACTGCTCGACGAGTCGAAGGTGATCGCCGACCCGGCGACGATCGACGACGAGCCGCGGCTGCTCACCGCGCCGGAGCTCGTGGGCGCCCTCGACGACGACTGAGCGGCCGTGGCGGCGCGGCGGCCCCGCGGGCACGCCGACCCCGCGGGCGCGCCGGCCCCGCGGGCACGCTGGCCCCGTGTCGAACCACGGATCCGACGTCGAACCGGCCGTGCGGCCTGGTTCGACGTCGGATGCGTGGTTCGAATGCCGGGCGACGACGTCGACGCAAGCGCCGCGCGACCGCCCGTCACACCGAGTGGATCAGAACCACTTCTCGGCGCGGTGGTCCGCCTGGATGCGACGGATCGTGTTCGAGCGGGACCGCAGCACGAGCGAGTCGGTGTGGATGACCCCGCGCGAGCGGCGGACACCGTCCACGAGGACACCGTCGGTGACACCGGTCGCGACGAAGAACGTGTTGTCGCCGGTGACCAGGTCGTCCTGGTCGAGGACCTTGTCGAGGTCGTGACCGGCGGCGATCGCCCGCTCACGCTCCTCGTCGTCCTTCGGCTGGAGCTTGCCGAGGATCACACCGCCGAGCGCCTTGATCGCGCACGCCGTGATGATGCCCTCCGGGGTGCCGCCGACACCGACGCACATGTCGATCTTCGAGCCGGGCAGCGCCGCCGAGATGCCGCCGGCGACGTCGCCGTCGAGCAGCAGCCGCGTGCCGGCACCGGTCGCGCGGATCGCGCGGATGAGCTCGTCGTGGCGGGGACGGTCGAGGACGGCGATCTGCATGTCCTCGATGTCCTTGTGCTTCGCCGCCGCGAGCGCCCGGATGTTCTCACCGATCGGCTTCTCGAGGTCGAGGATGCCGCGACCCTCGGGCCCTGCGGCGATCTTGTCCATGTAGAACACGGCCGACGGGTCGTACATCGAGCCGCGGTCCGAGACGGCCATCACGGAGATGGCGTTCTGGCGGCCGGCGGCGGTGAGCGAGGTGCCGTCGATCGGGTCGACGGCGATGTCGCAGGCCGGGCCGTGCCCGTTGCCGACGTGCTCGCCGTTGTAGAGCATCGGGGCGTTGTCCTTCTCGCCCTCGCCGATGACGACGACGCCGTCGAAGTTCACCGTGCCGAGGAACTTCCGCATCGCGTCGACCGCGGCACCGTCGGCGAGGTTCTTCTCACCACGGCCGATCCACGGCTGCGCACGGATCGCGGCGGCCTCCGTCGCACGCACGAGCTCGAGCGCGAGGTTGCGGTCGGGCTGGAGGAAGAGGGCACCGGTCTCAGTCGTGGGAGTCACGACCCGAGCCTACCGAGCGGGCACCCGGCCCCCGCACCGGATGCACGGACGTGCACCTGTCACGTGCCCAGTCCGCCTGACTAGGCTCGGCCTCGAACCACCACGTCGAAGGAGATCGCAGTGCCCATCGCAACGCCGGAACAGTACGCCGAGATGCTCGAACGAGCGAAGGCCGGCAAGTTCGCCTACCCCGCGGTGAACGTGTCCTCCTCGCAGACGATCAACGCCGTCCTCCAGGGCCTGCAGGAGGCCGGTTCGGACGGCATCCTCCAGGTCACCACCGGCGGTGCCGACTACTTCGCCGGTCACACCGTGAAGAACCGCGCCGCGGGCGCCCTCGCGATGGCGCGCTTCGCCCACGAGGTCGCGAAGAACTACGACGTCACGGTCGCACTGCACACCGACCACTGCCCGAAGGACGCCCTCGACGGCTTCGTCATGCCCCTCATCGCCGCGAGCGAGGAGGAGGTCCGCCAGGGCCGTAACCCGATCTTCCAGTCGCACATGTGGGACGGCTCGGCCGTGCCGCTCGACGAGAACATCGAGATCGCCCGCACGATGCTCGAGAAGACGCGCAACATCAACGCGATCCTCGAGGTCGAGATCGGCGTCGTCGGCGGCGAGGAGGACGGCGTCGAGCACGAGGGCACGAACGACGCGCTCTACACGACCCCGAACGACGTCGAGAAGGTCGTCGACGCGCTCGGCCTCGGCGACCGCGGCCGCTGGATCGCCGCGCTCACCTTCGGCAACGTGCACGGCGTCTACAAGCCGGGCAACGTCAAGCTCCGCCCGGAGCTCCTCGGCGAGATCCAGGCCTCGGTCGCGCAGAAGCACGGCACCGGCGAGAACCCGCTCGACCTCGTCTTCCACGGCGGCTCCGGCTCGACCGACGACGAGATCCACGAGGCCGTCCGCAACGGCGTCATCAAGATGAACATCGACACGGACACGCAGTACGCGTTCACGCGGTCGATCGCCGGCTCGATGTTCTCGAACTACGAGGGCGTGCTGAAGCTCGACGGCGAGGTCGGCAACAAGAAGCAGTACGACCCGCGCGCCTGGGGCAAGGTCGCCGAGACCGCCATGGCGGCCCGCGTCGTCGAGGCCGCGAAGGTCCTCGGCTCCGCCGGCAACAGCAAGGGCTGACCCACCGGGCGACAGCCGGGAGGAACGGGGCGCGTCCGACGGGCGCGCCCCGTTCCTGCGTCCGGTCGCCACCACCGCCGTGCCACGATGGTCCGGTGACCTCCGACGCCATCGCCTCTGCCTTCGCCCAGTACGTCACCGAGTCCCCCACCGCGTTCCACGCGGCCGCGGTGGCGCGGGACCGGCTCGTCGCGGCGGGGTTCACCGAGCTGTCCGAGCTCGACGCCTGGCCCACCGAGGCCGGCGCGTACGTCGTCGTGCGGGACGGCGCGGTCATCGCCTGGCGTCTGCCGCAGGGCGCCACCGCGACCACGCCCTTCCGCATCCTCGGCGCGCACACCGACTCCCCCGGGTTCCGCATCAAGCCGAACCCGGCCGTGCGCGTCGGCGGCTGGGAGCAGCTCAACGTCGAGGTCTACGGCGGTGCCCTCCTGTCGACGTGGTTCGACCGCGACCTCCGGATCGCCGGACGGGTCGTCGACGCCGACGGCACGGTCCGACTCGTGTCGACGGGGGCCGTCGCCCGCATCCCGAACCTCGCGATCCACCTGGACCGCGGTGTCAACGACGGCAAGGAGATCGACCGCCAGCGGCACACCCTGCCCGTCGTCGGGACCGACGCGGCCCTCGGCGGCACGGACGTGCTCGGCTGGCTCCGCGGTCGGGTCGGCGAGGCCGTGTCGTGGGACCTCTTCCTCGCGGACACGCAGGCCCCGGCGCGGATCGGCATCGACGGCGCGTTCCTGGCGTCCGGCCGGATGGACAACCTGACGAGCGTGCACGCCGGGCTGCTCGGGATCATCGACGCCCCCGCCGACGGCGACCACGTGCCGGTGTTCGCGGCGTTCGACCACGAGGAGATCGGCTCCGCCACCCCGTCCGGCGCTGGTGGCCCCTTCCTCGAGGACGTCCTCGGTCGCGTGCAGGAGGGCCTCGGCGCCACCCGGTCCGAGTCCGCCCGGGCCTTCCGCGCCTCGTGGCTGCTGTCGAGCGACGCCGGCCACCTCGTGCACCCGAACCAGCCCGAGAAGCACGACCCGACCAACCGCCCGCGGCCGGGAGCGGGACCGCTCCTGAAGATCAGCGCGAACCAGCGCTACATGACCGAGGCGAAGGGCGAGGCCGTCTGGGCCGCCGCCTGCGACACCGCCGGGGTGCCGTGGCAGCCGTTCGTCAACGTGAACACGATCCCCGGCGGCTCGACCATCGGTCCGATCGCGGCGACGCGCCTCGGCATCCCGACGATCGACATCGGCGTCGGTCTGCTGTCGATGCACTCGGTGCGCGAGCTCGTGCACGTCGACGACCTCGCGGCCCTGCACGGCGCGGTCGCGGCCTTCCTCGCCGGGTAGGCGGCAGGCGCCGGGGGTCAGACCCCGGACTGCTGCATCATCGCCTGCACGAACCCGGGGTCCTGCAGCATCACGACGACGAACGCGACGAGGCTGATCAGCGACGCCACGGCGCCACCGAGCAGCGGCACCCAGAACGTCCACCTCCGCGCGCGGAGCCGCCGGAGCGACCACCACGCGACGAGCACGAAGACCACGACGCTGCTGATCGCGCCGACGACGGCGGCCGTCGACAGTGCGGAGGGGTCGGACAGCGGCAGGGACTGGCGCTCGAACGCCTGACGGACGGCCGAGGCGACCTGGGTCACCGCGAGCGACTGCACGACCGAGAACAGGCCGAAGGCGAGCAGGCCGACGGTCATGACGAAGTCGAACGGCGATGCGCCGAAGCGGCTGGTCGCCACCCGCGGCGACGCGGCGCGTCCGTCGGTCGTCCCTGCGGGCTCGCGCCCACCGGCAGCACGCGTCGGTCCCCCACGCCGTCCGGCCCCGCGGGGACCGTCGGCCGCGGGCGACTCCTGGTCGCGCGCTGCCCGGGCCCGCTCCGCGGCCTCGACGCGCTCCTGCTCGACGACCACCGGGTTGACCCAGCCCGCCGGGGCGTACTCGCCGTACGCGGGTGCCGGCGTGCCGTGGACGCGACCGTCCGTCCGACCGGCTGCCGACCGGGCGGAGCCGGGGCGGGCCTCCCGGCCGAGGGTGGTCTCGTCGACGTGACCGGCGTCGCGGACCGGCACGGCGGTCCAGTCCCGACGCTGCGGGGCGCTCACCGGCGCCGCCCGCCGAGCCCGCGCGTCGGGGCGCCCGATGCGTCGGTGCGGAGCTCCTTGGGGAGCGAGAACATGAGGTCCTCGTGGGCGGTGACGACCTCCTCGACGGAGCCGTAGCCGGCGTCCGCGAGCTGCTCGAGCACCTCGGCGACGAGTTCCTCGGGGACGGAGGCACCGCTCGTCACGCCGACGGTGGCGACGCCGTCGAGCCACTCCTGGCGGATCTCCTCGGCGTAGTCCACGCGGTGCGCCGACCGGGCGCCGTGCTCGAGCGCGACCTCGACCAGGCGCACGCTGTTCGAGGAGTTCGCCGAGCCGACCACGATGACCAGGTCGGCGGTCGGGGCGACCTTCTTGACCGCGACCTGGCGGTTCTGCGTGGCGTAGCAGATGTCGTCGGACGGCGGGTCCTGGATCGACGGGAACCGCTCGCGCAGCAGCCGGACGGTCTCCATCGTCTCGTCGACGCTCAGCGTGGTCTGCGACAGCCACACGAGGTTGTCGGGGTCGGACACCTCGAGCGCGGCGACGTCCTCCGGGCCGTTGACCAGGATCGTGCGGTCGGGGGCGTGGCCCATGGTGCCCTCGACCTCCTCGTGCCCGGCGTGACCGATGAGGATGATCGTGCGGTCGGCCTTCGCGAAGCGCGTGGCCTCGCGGTGGACCTTCGTGACGAGGGGGCACGTGGCGTCGATGGCGTGCAGCTCGCGCTCGGCGGCACCGGCGACGACCGCGGGCGAGACGCCGTGCGCGCTGAAGACGACGTGCGCACCGCGGGGCACCTCGGTCACGTCGTCGACGAAGACGGCGCCGCGCTGCTCGAGCGTCGACACCACGTGCACGTTGTGGACGATCTGCTTGCGGACGTACACGGGCTCGCCGTACTGCTCGAGCGCCTTCTCGACGGCGACGACCGCGCGGTCGACCCCGGCGCAGTACCCGCGCGGAGCGGCGAGGAGCACCTTCTTCGCGCCGGCGACCGGCTCGTCCCGCAGGCGGCCCCGCACTGCGCGCACCCGGGGTGGGGTGAGCGGGACCGTGTGGCCGTTGGTGATCGTCACGCCCTCGATGATAGGTGCCGAGCGGGCGCAGGGCCTGGGTGCTCGCGGGCCGTCGGGGACCGTCGCGCGCGCCGCTGTCCGCGGGATGCGGCAGCATGGGGACATGGCGATCGAACAGGGCCCGCCGACGGCCGACGACCCGTGGCCCGTCGCGCTGCTCGGTGCGAAGATCCGCGACTGGATCGACCGGCTCGGCACCGCGTGGGTCGAGGGCGAGATCACGCAGTGGAACGTCGCCGGGGGCAACGTCTACGGCAAGCTCAAGGACGTCGAGGTCGACGCCACCGTGTCGTTCTCCATCTGGTCGAGCGTGCGCTCCCGGGTGCCGGCGGACCTCAAGCAGGGCGACCGCGTCGTCGCCGCCGTCAAGCCGAACTACTGGGTCAAGGGCGGCTCGCTGACCATGCAGGTCGTCGAGATGAAGCACGTCGGGCTCGGTGACCTGCTCGAACGGCTCGAACGACTGCGCCGGACCCTGGCGGCCGAGGGGTTGTTCGACCCGTCGCGCAAGCGGCGTCTGCCCTTCCTGCCGCACCGCATCGGGTTGATCACGGGCAAGGACTCCGACGCCGAGAAGGACGTCAAGCGGAACGCCCAGCTGCGGTGGCCGCAGGTCGCGTTCCGCACGGTGCACACCGCGGTGCAGGGCGAGCGGGCGGTCGGCGAGGTCACCGCGGCGATCGTCGAGCTCGACGCCGACCCGACGGTCGACGTCATCATCGTCGCGCGCGGCGGGGGCGACTTCCAGAACCTGCTCGGCTTCAGCGACGAGGGGCTCGTCCGCACGGCGGCCGCCGCGACGACGCCGATCGTCTCGGCCATCGGGCACGAGGCCGACCGTCCGATCCTCGACGAGGTCGCCGACCTGCGCGCCTCGACCCCGACCGACGCCGCGAAGCGTGTCGTGCCGGACGTCGCCGAGGAGCTCGCGAACGTCCGCCAGGCCCGCGCACGGCTCGGGCTCCGGCTCTCCCACGTGCTCTCGGTCGAGGCCGACCGGATCGCGGCCCTGCGCTCGCGACCGGCCCTGGCGTCCACCGCGTGGCTCGTCGACACCCGTGCGGAGGAGATCGCCCGCGACCTCTCCCGGGCGCGGGAGCTCCTCGACCGCCGACTCGAGCGCTCGCACGCCGACGTCGGGAACCTGACGGCACGGCTCCGGTCCCTGTCGCCGCGCGACACGCTCCGGCGCGGGTACGCGATCGTGCAGACCACCGACGGCGGGGTCGTGCGCGGGACCGACGACCTCGACGGGGCCACGCCGGTGCACGTCACGCTCGGCGCCGGCACCGCGACGGGCACGCTCGAGCCGGAGGGGCCCGGGCCGGACGGCTCCGGCGCCTGACCCCCTGCACCGATCGACACCGCGGTACGCCGCGTCGGAGGGTGCTCGGTAGGATCGGTGCGTGTCGACCCAGCAGGAACCCGTGCCGTCCGACGTGCAGTCGTTGAGCTACGAGGCCGCGCGCGACGAACTCGTACGCGTCGTCGCCGAGCTCGAGCAGGGGTCCGCCACGCTCGAGCGGTCGCTCGGGCTGTGGGAGCGGGGCGAGTCGCTCGCCGCCCGGTGCGAGGAGTGGCTCGTCGGTGCGCGCGCACGGCTCGACGCCGCCCGCGCCGCATCGACGGACGCCGACCGCACCCAGGCGTCGGCGCGTGACCAGGACGGAGCACAGCGGTGACCGATCCGGACGGACGCCCCGTCGTCGCCGAGCTCGGCCGGCCGGAGACCCCGGAGGAGACCTGGGCTCGCAAGGACGCCGCCCGCCGCTCCCGTCGTGAGCACCAGACGGCCTTCAACCTCGTCCTCGCGCTGCTGGCCTCGCTCGGCATCGTGCTCGTCCTGGTCGCCGTCGTCGTCCGGCCGGACCAGTCCGTGGACCGGACGGTCGACTACCAGCGCATCGCGGCCGACGCGAAGGTGCCCGGCGTGACCCTCGCCGCCCCGGACCTGCCGGACGGCTTCACCTCGAACCGCGCCGACTTCCAGGACAAGACGTCCGACAACGTGCGGGTCTGGACGGTCGGGCTCGTCACCCCGGACCGCCAGTACATCGGCCTGCAGCAGGGCATCGGGGCCAACGCGTCGTGGGTGTCGAACCAGCTCGACCAGGCGCCGTCGACCGGCGACCGCACCATCGACGGCACGAAGTGGACGGTGTACGACCGGCGCGACGAGGGCAAGGACGCCGGCAACCACGCGTACTCGCTCGTGACGGTGCTCGACCGCAACACGATCGTCCTGTCCGGCACCGCCGACGACCGGTCCTTCACGACCGTCGCCGAGGCCGTGACCGAGCAGTTCGCGCAGTAGCCCGACCCGACCCGAAGCACGAGGAAGACCATGCCCGACCGCGCCGCATCCACCCCGTCCGAGGCCCTCCGCCTGCTCGTCGACGGCAACGCCCGCTTCGCCGCCGACAAGCGCCGCACCGGTCGCATCGACCCGGACCGCCGCGGGGAGCTCACCGGATCCCAGTCGCCCTTCGCGACCGTGCTCGGCTGCTCGGACTCGCGCGTGCCGTTCGAGCACGTCTTCGACGCCGGCATCGGCGACCTCTTCGCGATCCGGAACGCCGGGCAGATCGTCGAGGACGTCGTGCTCGGCTCGATCGAGTTCGCCGTGGTCGCCCTCGGGACGCCGCTCGTCGTCGTCCTCCGGCACACCCGGTGCGGTGCGGTCGCGGCCGCACGGTCCGGCGAGCCGGTGCCCGCGCCGCACCTGCAGGCGCTCGTGGACGCCATCGCGCCGAGCGTCGAGCGGGTCCGCGCGACCGACCCCGAGGTCCCGCAGGAGTCCGTCGGCGCCGCCCACCTCGAGGCCACGCTCCGGCAGGTGATCGAACGCTCCGGTGCCGTCTCGGACGCGGTCGCCGAGGGTAGGTTGGCCGTCGTCGGGGCGACCTACGACCTGTCCACGGGCGAGGTCACCATCGACACCGTCGTGGGCCAGGTCTGACCGGCCCCCACGGCGTACCGCCCGGTACCACCGGGCACCGAGACACCGGGGCGACCGCCCCGTTCCGTGCACCACAGGAAGGACCACGACGACGTGACCCACACCACCGAGCCCGACCAGACCGCGACCACGCAGACCGCGAGCGGCGGCGACGGCTTCCGCATCGAGCACGACACCATGGGCGAGGTCCGGGTGCCGGTCGACGCCCTGTACCGTGCCCAGACGCAGCGTGCCGTCGAGAACTTCCCGATCTCGGGCAGCGGCCTCGAGCCGGCGCAGATCGTCGCCCTCGCGCAGATCAAGCGGGCCGCGGCCGTCGTGAACGGGTCCCTCGGCATCGTCGAGCCGTCGGTGGCGGACGCGATCGCGCAGGCCGCGGACGCGATCATCGGTGGCGAGCACCACGAGCAGTTCCCCGTCGACGTCTACCAGACCGGCAGCGGCACCTCGTCGAACATGAACATGAACGAGGTCCTGGCGACGCTGGCGACCCGCATCGCGGGCTCGGACGTGCACCCGAACGACCACGTCAACGCCTCGCAGTCGTCCAACGACGTGTTCCCGACGTCGGTGCACGTCGCCGTGACCGAGGCGCTCATCCGCACCCTCGTCCCCGCGCTCGAGCACCTCGCCGAGTCGCTCGAGGCCAAGGCCACGCTGTGGGCCGACGCCGTGAAGTCCGGCCGCACCCACCTGATGGACGCCACCCCGGTCACCCTCGGGCAGGAGTTCGGCGGCTACGCGCGCCAGGTCCGCCTCGGCATCGAGCGCGTGCAGGCGACGCTCCCCCGCGTCGCCGAGGTCCCGCTCGGCGGCACGGCCGTGGGCACCGGCATCAACACGCCCACGGGCTTCCCGCAGCAGGTCATCGCCCGCCTGGCCGAGGACACCGGCCTGCCGATCACCGAGGCACTCGACCACTTCGAGGCCCAGGGCGCACGTGACGCCCTCGTCGAGGCGTCCGGTGCCCTCCGGGTCATCGCGGTCAGCCTGACGAAGATCAACAACGACCTGCGCTGGATGGGCTCCGGGCCGAACACGGGTCTGGGCGAGCTGCACATCCCCGACCTGCAGCCCGGCTCGTCGATCATGCCCGGCAAGGTCAACCCGGTCATCCCCGAGGCCACCCTCATGGTCGCCGCACGGGTCGTCGGCAACGACGCCACGATCGCGTGGGCCGGAGCGTCGGGTGCGTTCGAGCTGAACGTCGCGATCCCCGTCATGGGCACCGCGCTCCTCGAGTCGATCCGGCTGCTCGCCAACAGCTCGCGCGTCCTGGCGGACAAGACGATCGACGGGCTGCAGGCGAACCTCGAGCGCGCACGCGCCTTCGCCGAGTCGTCGCCGTCGATCGTGACGCCGCTCAACCGGGTGATCGGGTACGAGGCCGCCGCCAAGGTCGCGAAGTACGCGGTCGCCGAGGGCATCACCGTCCGTGAGGCCGTCGTCGCCCTCGGTCACGTGGAGCGCGGCGAGGTCACCGAGGAGCAGCTCGACAGCGCGCTCGACGTGCTGAGCATGACGCACCCGAACTGACGCGCAGACGGCGCGGATCGCGCGGACGGGAGGCCCGGTGCCGGCTGGCACCGGGCCTCCCGTCCGTCGCGTGGTCCCGCCCCGTCCCCCGCGACGGACCCACGGAGCCGGACCGGTCTGCGAAAGCGACAGACCTCCCGCGAACTTCGCCGGAGGTCTGTCGCTTCCGCGGTGTACTTCGCTGGGCCGCTGCGGCCGCGCGCGGCGGCCGCCTACACGAGGTCGGGCGAGTCCAGCAGCTCCGTCACGAGCGCCGCGATCGCGGAGCGCTCCGACCGCGTCAGCGTCACGTGCGCGAACAACGGGTGCCCCTTGAGCCGTTCGATCACCGAGGCGATCCCGTCGTGCCGCCCGACCCGCAGGTTGTCGCGCTGGGCGACGTCGTGCGTCAGGACCACGCGCGAGTTCTGCCCGATCCGGGACAGCATCGTGAGCAGGACGTTGCGCTCGAGGGACTGCGCCTCGTCCACGATGACGAACGCGTCGTGCAGGGAGCGTCCGCGGATGTGCGTCAGCGGCAGGACCTCGAGCATGCCGCGCTCGACGACCTCCTCGAGCACGTTGTCCGACACGAGTGCGCCGAGCGTGTCGAACACGGCCTGCGCCCACGGGTTCATCTTCTCGGCCGCATCGCCGGGCAGGTAGCCCAGCTCCTGTCCACCGACGGCGTACAGCGGCCGGAAGACCATGATCTTCTTGTGCTGCTGGCGTTCGAGGACGGCCTCGAGCCCGGCGCACAGCGCGAGCGCCGACTTGCCCGTGCCGGCCGGGCCGCCGAGCGAGACGATCCCGATCTCCGGGTCGAGCAGGGCGTCGATGGCCAGGCGCTGCTCGGCGGACCGACCGCGGAGCCCGAAGACCTCGCGGTCGCCGCGCACGAGCGCGACCCCGCCGGCCTCGTGCACCCGGCCGAGGGCGGACCCGCGCTCCGAGTGGATGACGACGCCGGTGTTGACGGGCACACCGTCGAGCTGGGACGAGCGGATCTCCTCCCGCTCGTACAGGTCGGACATCTGCTCGCCCGAGACCTGCAGGTCGGCGATGCCCGTGTAGCCGGAGTCGACCGCGAGCTCGGCGCGGTACTCCTCGGCGGCCATGCCGATCGACGAGGCCTTCACGCGGAGCGGCAGGTCCTTCGACACCACGACGACGTCGAGGCCGTCGTTCGACAGGTTCGACGCGACGGCGAGGATCCGCGAGTCGTTGTCCCCGAGTCGCAGCCCCGACGGCAGGACGGACTGCTCGGAGTGGTTGAGCTCGACCCGGAAGGAGCCGCCGTCCTCGAGCGCGATCGGGAAGTCGAGACGCTCGTGCTCGACGCGCAGGTCGTCGAGCAGGCGCAGGGCCTGGCGCGCGAAGTACCCGATCTCCGGGTCGTTACGCTTCGCCTCGAGCTCGCTGACGACCACGACGGGCAGGACCACCGCGTGTTCGGCGAAGCGGAACAGTGCCCGCGGATCGCTGAGGAGCACCGAGGTGTCGAGCACGTACGTGCGCTGGGCGACCGGTGTGGACGAGTCCGCGGTGGGCCGCTGGGCGGGTTCGCGAGAGACGTTCTGGGAGGTCACGACCACTCCATCCCCGGGCCGCGCTCGGCCCGGTCACTGTCCTCGAACGCGGCCGTGGGGCGGTCCCGAAGCACCGTTGCCTGGCCGCTCCGACCGGGCACCGTGCCCGGTGCCGCCAAGCTACGACCGGCCCCCGACACCCGCACCACGACACGCTGGTGCCCGGGTTACGGTCGCGTGAACGGGCCGGGTGGGCGGCCCGCGGCCGCGGGCGGCTGTGGGTGGCTGCGGGCGCGGCTGCGGGCGCGGGCGCGGGCGGCTGCGGGCGCAGGCGGCTGCGGGCGGCTGCGGGCGCGGGCAGGCGCGACCACTCCGCGAGAACGACAATGCGCGGCCAACGCACGCGCCACCTTTGTCGCTTCGCCGCACCACTCGGGCGACCACGCGTGGACGGGAGGCGCGGGGCGGCGCCGCCACGCGCCTCCCGTCCGGAGCGTGCCGAGCCGGGGGGCCGGCGCACCCCCGCAAGCAGTCCGCGAGAGCGACAGTGCTCGGCCGACGGACGCGTCACCACTGTCGCTCTGCCGCACCACTCGGGCGGCCAAGCGCGCAGCGCGCCGCAGCGCGCCGCAGCGCTACTGCATCGTGGCGTACGACAGGCAGGCGTCGCGGAACATGCCGAGCGTCTCGTCCGTGGTCGACGCGAACACGGACACCCGCGCGACCCCGAGCCGCGTCGTCACGGTGACCCCGTGGTTGTGCAGCGCCGCGGACAGCGCCGTGAGCCGGCCCTGCGGCGGACGGAGCACCACGATGCCCGCCCGCTCGTGCGGATCGCGGCTCGACTCGACCGACAGCCCGAACTCGTCGGCGATGTCGAACACGCGCTCGACCCGGTCGGCGACGCGCTCCTGCACGGCACCGACGCCGACGGACACGAGCCGCTCGAGCGAGACGGCCATGCGTGCCTGGGCGACGGGGTCGATGCGGGTCATCTGGTACCCGGCGGCTCCCGGCTTGACCGAGGGGACCTCGGTGGGCCAGCCGGTCGTGCCGTGCGGGCCGGAGAGCGCCGGGCGCAGGCGGTTCAGCGCGCGGTCGCTGAACGCGGTGAAGCCGGTGCCCCACCCGGCGTGCAGCCACTTCTGGCCACCGGTGGCCACGACGTCGGCGACCTCGTAGGGAGCGTCGACGACGCCGAAGCCCTGGATCGCGTCGACGATGAGCAGGCGGTCGCCGATGACCTCGCGGATCGCGGCGAGGTCGGCCAGGTACCCGGTCTGCCAGTCGACCAGCGAGACGGCGACGGCGGTGACCTCGTCAGTCAGCCGGGACTCGATGAGCGACGGGGTCATCCAGCCGGCACCGGACTCGACCACGACGGGCTGCACACGGCCCCCGGTCGCCGAGGCGGCGCTCGCCAGGGCCAGCGGCAGCGACGGGTACTCGTCGGCGGCGACGAGCACGCCGCCGGTCAGGCCGAACGCGGTGTGCAGGAGGCCCGGGGTCGTCGCGGACTGCGACACGACCTGGTCCTCGCGACGACCGACGAGTCGCGCGGCGACCGTCCGGACACGGGCGTCCTGCTCGTCCAGCGTCTCCATCGCGCCGAAGCGCATGCGTTCCTGGATCGTCCCGAGCACACGCTGCTCCTCGAGCACGGCGGTCTGCACGGGACCGAACGCGGCGTGGTCGAGGTAGCCGGGCTCCTCGGCGAACCCGCTCACGTACTCGGGGATGTTCACAGGGGCAACCTTCCGTGGGACGAAAACCCTGTGAGTCTACTGGGATGGCGGGGGCAGAGCGAACCTGAGCCGATCGACGCAGTCCGCTACCGGACAGCCCGGTCGGCCGCGTCAGCCGCGTCAGCCGCCGAAACGACGGGAGCGCAGGCCGAAGTCGCGGACAGCACGCAGGAAGTCGACCTCGCGCAGGTCGGGGTAGAGGGCCTCGACGAAGTAGAACTCGCTGTGCGCGCTCTGCCAGAGCATGAAGTCGGAGAGTCGCTGCTCCCCCGAGGTCCGGATGACCAGGTCGGGGTCGGGCTGCCCCTGGGTGTACAGGTGGTCGCCGATGAGCTCGGGCGTCAGCACCTCGGCCAGGGTGTCCAGCGTCCCGCCGCCCTCGCCGTGCGCCCGCACGATGCTCCGCATGGCGTCCGCGATCTCGCGCCGACCGCCGTACCCGACCGCGAGGTTGACGTGCAGTCCGCGGTGCTCGGCCGTGCGCGACTGGGCGTCGGTGAGGGCCCTGACGAGACCCGCGGGCAGCCCCTCGTCCGCACCCACGTGCTGCACCCGCCAGTCGCGGTGGTCGGCGAGCGTGCCGGCCAGGTCGCCGATGATGCCGACGAGCTGCTCGAGCTCCTCGCCGCCGCGACCGGTGAGGTTGTCGGCGGACAGCAGGTACAGCGTCACGACCTCGATGCCGAGGTCGTCGCACCAGTCGAGGAACTCGGGGATCTTCGCGGCGCCGGCACGGTGTCCGTGGGCCGCCGACTCGAGGCCGAGCTGCTTCGCCCAGCGACGGTTGCCGTCCACGATCATGGCGACGTGCTTCGGCATCGCCCGGGCGTCGATCTGCCTGCGGATACGACGCTGGTAGGCGCGGTAGAGGACGCCGCGTCCTGCCCATCCCACCCTGCCGGTCACGGCACGACTGTAGTGCACCCCGGCACGGTCCGCGGCAGGACCCACACGCCCTGCGCGTTCGGCTGTCGTTCGGCCAGGGGCCATAGCCTCGGCGCCATGCAGGACGAGACCGCCACGCTCCCCCACGTGCCGTTCACCGAGGAGGCGACCACCGAGCCGCCCCGCCCGGCCTGGCGCGGCTGGATCCACCTCGGCGCGTTCCCGTTCGCCGTCGCGATGGGCATCGTGCTCATCGCCCTCGCGGACAGCGGTGCCGCCAAGGCCGGCAGCGCCGTCTTCATGGCGACGTCACTGCTCATGTTCGGCGTCTCGGCGACCTACCACCGGTTCCCGTGGGGCCCGACGGTCAAGGCGGTCCTCAAGCGCATCGACCACACCAACATCCTGCTGCTCATCGCGGGCACCTACACGCCGATCGCGATCTGCGCCCTCGACCACACGCTGATGGTCGTCGTGCTCTGGGTGATGTGGTCCGGTGCCGCGCTCGGCATCGCGTTCCGCGTGCTCTGGATCAACGCGCCGCGCTGGCTCTACGTGCCGATCTACCTCGTGCTCGGCTGCGCCGCGCTCGGCCTGCTGCCCCAGTTCTTCGCGGCGAGCGTCCCGATGACGGTGCTCGTGCTCTCCGGCGGCCTCGCCTACGTGATCGGTGCGGTCGTCTACGGCTTCAAGCGTCCGGACCCCGCGCCGACGCTCTTCGGGTTCCACGAGGTCTTCCACGCCCTGACGGTCGTGGCCTTCGGGGCCCAGTGGGTCGGTGTCCTGATCGTCGCCCTCGACCCGGTGCGCTGACGCGGGGGGCGCGACCGCACAGCGGACGGACGGGAGGCGCGGGACGGATCCGTCCCGCGCCTCCCGTTGCGTCTCGTGGTCGCGTCAGCCGCGCTCGGTGTCGTCCCCGACGTCGGCTCGGCCGTCCTCCGCGGCGCGCCGCGCCGCCTCGTCCGTCGCCGGACCGTCGCCCGCGGCGTCCGACTCGAGCCGCTCCCGGACCTCCGAGCGGTACCGCGTCCGACGGATGCGGCGGGTCATGTCGACGACCAGCAGGATCGTCACGATCGCGACGACCGCGATCGCGATGAAGCCGGCGACACCGGGCGTGACGTCGACGTCGGGCACGACCGACGGGCTCGGGCTGGGCGCGGCGGCGATGGCCGTCAGGAAGGTGCTCACGCGGTGGTGTCCTCGTCGTCGTCGGGCAGCCCCGCGAACAGGTCGGACTCGGGCAGCTCGGTGGGCACGCGTGCCTCGACGAGCTGGTAGTCCTCGGTGGGCCACACCGTCGCGAGGAGGTCGTTCGGCCAGTAGAAGAAGGCGCTGTCCGGCGGCACCTGGCTCGCGTGCGCACGCAGGGCGGCGTCGCGGGCGTCGAAGTACTCGTGCACGTCGACGTGCGACGTGGCCAGGTCGGGTCGGTCGGCGAACCGCTCCACCCACTCGCGGAGCTGCTCGATCGCGGGGCTGTCGGGGTCACGCTCCTGCAGCGCCTCGTAGATCGTGCGGAAGCGGCGGGGGTTCATGGTCCGCTCGTAGTACAGCTTCGACACCGACCACGGGGCGCCCGCGGTCGGGTACTTCGCCGGGTCGGCGGCGTCCCGCCAGGCGGCCACCGACACCTCGTGGGTGCGGATGTGGTCCGGGTGCGGGTAGCCGCCGTTCTCGTCGTAGGTGACGAGCACGTGCGGCCGGAAGCGACGGACGACGCGGACCAGGGCCTCGGTCGAGTACTCGAGCGGCACCGTCGAGAAGGTGCCGGGACGGACGGTCTCCCCCTTCTCGGCGTCGGGGAGCCCGGAGTCGTGGTAGCCGAGCCACACGTGGTCGATGCCGAGCGCGGCCTGCGCGGCGGCCATCTCGCCGCGGCGGAAGCCCGCCATGTCGCGGTGCGCACGGCTCGTCGCCGGCTCGCCGAGCTGCTCGTTGAGGATGTCGCCGGCCTCGCCGCCGGTGCACGAGACCACGAGGACCTCGTGTCCCTCGGCGACGTATCGTGCGGCCGTCCCGGCCCCCTTGCTCGATTCGTCGTCGGGGTGGGCGTGGACGGCCAGCAGGCGGTACGGCACTTCGGATCCTCACGGGTGCGAGTCGAGTGGGGCGCGCACGCGGCATCCGCGTGCATGCGGGCAGCGCACAGCGGGGCGTGAACTACCCTGGAGACCAGGATAATCACCCCAGGAGCCCCGAACTGTCCGAACCGCTGCACCCCACCGGATCCGCCACGACCGCGCCCTCACCCGCCGCGGCCGCGACGCTGGACGACCGGTACGGCCGCACCCCCGGCCGACGGCGCCGCGGCCGACTGTTCGGGATCGTCGCGGCGATCGCGGTCGTGCTCGTGTTCGTGGCCTGGGTGGTCTGGGCGGGACTCGACCAGACCTCGCACGGGCTCGACAGCACCGAGGTCGGCTACACCGTCGTCACGGACCACCGCACCGTCGTGCACTCGCAGGTCTCGGTCGACCCGGGCACCGAGGCGAAGTGCGCCGTGCAGGTGCTCGACAAGTCGTACTCGATCGTCGGGTGGAAGGTCGTGACGCTGCCGGAGTCCGACCAGCGCACCCGCACCGTCTCGACCGACGTCGCAACGACGACTCGTGGCGTGACCGGCTTGATCCACGACTGCTGGGTTCCCTAGACTCGTCTGATTCGCGGACGAGACCGGCCACACCGGCCGGTCTCGTTCTCTGTCGAAGGGAACCCACATGAGCAACGACACCCAGGTCACCTGGCTGACCCAGGAGGCGCACGACCGTCTGACGGCCGAGCTCGCGCAGCTCTCCGGCCCCGCCCGCAAGGAGATCGCGGACCGCATCGAAGCGGCCCGTGAAGAGGGCGACCTCAAGGAGAACGGTGGCTACCACGCCGCCAAGGACGAGCAGGGCAAGATCGAGGCGCGCATCCGTCAGCTCACCGAGCTGCTCAAGCACGCGACCGTCGGCGAAGCGGACTTCGACGGCTCCGTCGAGCCCGGCACGGTCGTCACCGCCGTGATCGCCGGCGACGAGTCCACCTTCCTCGTGGGCAACCGCGAGATCGTCGCCGAGGGCTCGGACCTGACGGTGTACAGCCCGGTCAGCCCGGTCGGTGCCGCCATCGTCGGGCTCCGCGCCGGCGAGAAGACGAGCTACACGGCCCCGAACGGCAAGGAGATCGCCGTCGAGGTCACGAAGGTCGAGCGCTACGAGCCGTAGGCTCCGCCGGCCGCGGCGCGCGCGCTCGCGCTCTCGCGGTCGCGGCGCTCTCGGCACGGATCGAACCACGGAACCGACGTCGAACCGGGCACACGCCCTGGTTCCACGTCGGTTCCGTGGTTCCACGCACGGCGGCGCGCGCCGGCGCGGGCGCGCGGCGCACGCCAGCGCGCCAGCACGCGGCCGTCAGTGCTCGAGCAGCTCCGGGCGGAAGCCGACCTCGTGCAGGCGCTGGATGACCTCCTGCGCGTGCTCGGGACCGCGTGCCTCGATCGACAGGTCGAGGGCGACCTCGTTGATGACGAGCCCCTGCCCGTGCCGCGTGTGGAGCACCTCGACCACGTTGGCCCCGGCGTCCGAGATCACCTGCGCGACCCGCGCGAGCTGCCCCGGGCGGTCCGGCAGCATGATGCGGATGCCGATGTAGCGCGAGGCGGCGACGAGACCGCGGGTGATCACGCGCTCCATCATGAGCGGGTCGATGTTGCCCCCGCTCAGCAGCACGACGGTCCGGCCGGTGTCGCGCACCGCACCGGACATGATCGCGGCGACGCCGACGGCACCCGCCGCCTCGACCACGAGCTTCGCGCGCTCGAGCAGCACCAGGAGCGCCCGCGCGGTGTCGTCGTCCGACACCGTGACGATCTCGTCGACGTGGTCGCGGATGATCGGGAAGTTGAGCTCGCCGGGACGGGCGACCGCGATGCCGTCGGAGATCGTCGGCTTCGTCGTGATCGTCACGGGCTGGCCGGCACGGATCGACGACGGGTACGCGGCGGCGTTCTCGGCCTGCACGCCGATGACCCGGATCTCGCGGCCGAGCCGCTCGGCCGTCCCCTTCACGGCCAGGGCGATGCCGGCGATGACCCCACCGCCGCCGATCGGCACGACGACCGTGTCGACGTCGGGGACCTGGTCGATGATCTCGAGCCCGAGCGTGCCCTGGCCGGCGATCACGGCAGGGTGGTCGAAGGGCGGGATGAACACCGCGCCGGTGCGGGCCGCGAAGTCCTTGGCGGCGCTCAGGGCCTCCTCCACGGAGTGTCCCCGCAGCACGACGTCGGCACCGTAGTGCCGGGTCGCCTGCAGCTTCGGCAGCGCGACGCCGACGGGCGTGAAGATCGTGGCGGGGATGCCGAGCTCGCGGGCGGCGAGGGCGACGCCCTGCGCGTGGTTGCCCGCGCTCGCGGCGACGACGCCCGCGGCACGCTCCTCCGGGCTCAGCGCCGACAGGCGGTTGTACGCGCCGCGGACCTTGTACGCACCGGTGCGCTGCAGGTTCTCGCACTTCAGGTGCACCGGTGACCCGAGCAGCTCCGCGAGGAACTGCGAGGTCTCCATGGGCGTCACCCGTGCCACGCCCGCGATGGTCTGCCGCGCGGCCTCGATGTCCGCGAGCGTGGGGAACGCCGGGGTCGTCTGCTGGGGCACGGTGGTGTCGGTCACGGACCCATCATCGTCGGTCGCGGCCGTCCTGACGAACCCGTGACGTCAGTTCGTGCTCGCGGTGCCCTCGGTCGCCGTCGGCTGCCGGTCGGCCCCGGGCGGCGGCACGTCGTCGCCGACCTGGTGCCGACGGCGACGCATGAGCTGGATGCGTCCGTGCTGTCCGCGCTTCGGGGTCGCCTCGAGCACGTGGTCGGAGTCGAGGCCGCGCCACCGCCCGCTCGCGATCGTGGTGACCATCGCGTTCAACGTCGCGATGAGGGGGACGGCGAAGAACGCGCCGGCGATGCCCGCGAGGCCCGATGCCGCGGTCACGCCGAGCACCACCGCGAGCGGGTGCACCTTGACCGCGTTGCCCATCACGAGCGGCTGCAGGATGTGCCCCTCGATCTGCTGCACGAGCAGGACGACGCCGAGCACGAGCACCGCGGCGAGCGGGCCGTTGAAGATCAGGGCGACGAACACCGCGAGGAACCCGGTGACGATGGCACCGACGACGGGGATGAACGCGCCGAGGAACACGAACGCGGCGATCGGGATGACGAGCGGCATCCCGCCGAAGAACAGCCCGACGATGTACGCGCCGAGGCCGATGCCGACCGCGTCGACGAAGGCCACGAAGATCTGCACACGGATGAAGCTCGTGAGCGTGATCCAGCCGGCGACCCCGGCGCCGTCGACCGCAGCCCGGGCCTTGCGCGGGAACAGCCGGACCGTCCAGCGCCAGACGTTCTTGCCGTCGACGAGCAGGAAGATCGTGGTGAACAGGATGATGAAGAGCGCCTCGAAGACGTGCGTCGCACTGGAGCCGGCGCTCGCGACGCCGGACAGGATCTGCCCGGAGTTCTCCTGCACCCACTTCGTGCCGTCGTTCAACCAGCCGTTGACGTCGCCCTCGGTGATCCCGAAGCCGGAGTTGAGCACGAGGTCGCGGATGTTCGCGTACTGCTCCACCGTGCGGTCACGGAGCGAGGGGTAGGACGCGATGATCTGGTCGATGACGAGCCAGATCAGGCCACCGAGGGCCGCGAGCCCGCCGAGCAGGCTGATGATGACCGCCAGCCACTTCGGCACGTGGTGCCGCTGCAGCCAGTTCGAGATCGGGACCAGCAGCGCCGACACGACGATGCCGAGGAGGAACGGGATGAGGATCTGGCTGAACACCGTCATGAGCCAGATGAAGACCGCGATGACGCCGACGACGACGAGCACCCGCCACGACCACGCGCCCGCGATCCGCATGCCCGTGGGGACCGACTCCTCGACCACCGGGTCGGGATGCGTCTGCGTCTGCGTCTGCGTCTGCGTCTGCGTCTGCGTCGGCGACTGCGTCTGCGTCTGCCTCTTGCCCCATGCCATGCCGCCACTGTAGCGACGGTGCCCTGGCGGCGTGCCCGGCACGGCGCCCGTCGGATCCCCGTGTCGGCAGGCATCGGTAGCGTCGGTGGCATGGTCAGGTCCACGCTCTCCGCCGCCGAGGCCCGCCGTGTCACCCTGGCAGCGCAGGGCTTCGGCGCCCCGCCCGCGGACGCCGTGGCGACCCGCACGCTGACGAGCACCATCGACCGCCTCGGGCTGCTGCAGATCGACTCCGTCAACGTCTTCGAGCGGAGCCACTACCTGCCCCTGTTCGCCCGGCTGGGCAGCTACGACCGGGCGGTGCTCGACCGGCTGACCCTGACGCGCCGTGGGCCGTACGCCGAGTACTGGGCGCACGAGGCGGCCTTCGTCGCGCGCACCGACCTGCCCCTGTTCCGGTGGCGGATGGACGCGCACCGCGAACGGGACGCCCGGCCGAACCGGATCGCCGGCGTCGAACGCACCGCCGGCGTGCGCCGCGAGCTCCGTGCCCTGCTCGCCGCCGAGGGACCGCTGCCCGCGAGCGCCGTCGAGCACGAGGCGAACGTCCGCCGCGGCCCGTGGTGGGGGTGGAGCGACGTGAAGTCCGGTCTCGAGCAGATGTTCCGCTGGGGCGAGGTCGTGAGCGCCGGACGCGCGGGCTTCGAGCGCGTGTACGCCCTGCCCGACCAGGTGCTCCCCGCCGGCACCCTCGAGACGGCTCCCGACCGCCACACCGCCGTCACGGAGCTGGTCCGGCGCGCGGCCCGTGCGATCGGCGTCGGGACCCGCGCCGACCTCGCCGACCACTTCCGGCTGCGGTCCGACGACACCGCCGCCGCGATCGCCGAGCTCGTCGACCGTGGCGACCTGCTGCCGGTCCGGGTCGAGGGATGGCGCGAGCCAGCGTGGCTGCACGCAGGCGCACGGGTCCCCCGTCACGTCACCGCCGACGCGGTGCTCAGCCCGTTCGACCCGGTCGTCTGGTTCCGGCGGCGGGCCGAGCGCATGTACGGCTTCCACTACCGGATCGAGATCTACACGCCGGCACCGAAGCGCGTCTTCGGCTACTACGTGCTGCCGGTGCTGCAGGACGACCGGCTGACCGGCCGCGTGGACCTGAAGAGCGACCGTCAGCGCGGTGTGCTGCGGGTACGGACCGCGTGGCAGGAGCCCGGCGAGCACCTGGACGCCGAGCGGCTCGCCGTCACCCTGCGTCGTGCGGCCGCCTGGCAGGGGCTCGACGGCATCGAGGTCACCGACCGCGGGACGGCCGCCACGGCGGTCGGCGGGGCACTCGGGGTGGCGCTGGTCCCGCACGAGGCGGTGGACGACGTCGACGCCCCCGAGGCAGCTCCGGAGGACGACGCGGTCTGACGGGCTGGTCGCGCGGCCGGGAGGCCCGTGACCGCACACGGGACACCGGCCGGTCCGCCGGACACCGCACTCCACGACCCACCGGCCGGTCCGCAGGACGCCGTCAGGTCCCCGAGACGCCGCGGGGTCCCGGTCCGTCCCGCACCCGCGGGCGTCTCGCGGCACCGAGGGCGTCCCGCCGCCGCGGTCAGAAGCGGTCGAGGCTGCCGCGCAGGCGCGTGATCCGGTCCGGCAGCGGCGGGTGCGTCGAGAACAGCCGGTCCATCACACCCGGTCGCATCGGGTCGGCGATCCACAGGTGCGCCATCGAGGAGTTCTGCGTGCGGGTCGGTCGGCCGTACGCCGCGAGCTTCTCGAGGGCACGCGCGAGACCCTCGGGGTACCGGGTCGTCATCGCGCCGGTCGCGTCGGCGAGGTACTCGCGTTGCCGTGACACGGCGGCCTGCACCGCGGCGGCCGAGATCGGCGCCACGAGCACGGCGACGAGACCCGCGACGAGCAGGACCGGGTTGCCGCTCCCCGACCCGTTGTTCCGGCCGCGACCGGACAGCCCGCTGACGAGCGAGATCCGGAGCAGCACGTCCGCCAGGAAGCCCACCGCCACGACGAGCCCGAACACCATCGTCGAGACCCGGATGTCGTGGTTGCGGACGTGCCCGAGCTCGTGCGCCATGACGCCCTCGAGCTCCCGGTCGTCCATGAGCTCGAGGAGTCCGGTCGTCGCCGCGACGATCGCGTGCTCGGGGTCACGGCCGGTCGCGAACGCGTTCGGCGCGGGGTCGTCGATCACGAAGACCCGCGGCATCGGGGTGCCGGTCGTGATCGCGAGGTTCTCCACCGTCCGCCACAGCCGCGGCGCGGAGGTCCGGTCGACCTCGACCCCACCGGCGATCGCGGTCGCCTGGCGTCCGGCCGTGAAGTACTGCAGCACCGCGTACCCGAGCGCGACGACCAGGACGATCACACCGATCGAGACGTTGCCCGCCAGGTAGCCGCCCAGGAACCCGAGGGCCCCGATGACCAGCAGGAACACCAGGACGATGAGGACGGTGTTGCGCTTGTTCCGCGCGATGGCGCTGTACACGGGTCAGCCCGGTGCGGCCCGGGTCAGAACTGGACGCGCGGTGGCTCCGCGATCGCCGCGGGCTCGGCGGACTCGAAGAACGTCGCCTCGGTGAAGCCCTTGCTCCTGGCGAAGGTCGAGTTCGGGAAGACCCGGATCTTCGTGTTCAGCTCGCGCACGCCGCCGTTGTAGAAGCGCCGCGCGGCCTGGATCTTGTCCTCGGTGTCGACCAGCTCCGACTGGAGCTGCAGGAAGTTCTGGCTCGACTGCAGCTGCGGGTACCCCTCCGCCACCGCGAACACGCTCTTGAGGGCCTTCTGCATGTGCCCCTCGGCAGCGGACGCGCTCCCGGCGTCACCGGCGCTCAGCGTCTCCGAGCGGGCACGCGTCACGTCGTCGAAGACGGACTTCTCGTGCGCTGCGTAGCCCTTGACCGTGTCGACGATGGTCGGGATGAGGTCCGCACGACGCTTGAGCTGCACCGAGATGTCGCTCCACGCCTCGTCCACGCGCACCTTGAGGGTGACGAGCGAGTTGTAGGTCACCCAGAGGTAGATCCCGATCGCGACGAGCAGGACCACCACCACTCCGACGACGATCAGCGTCGTGACGAGTCCGGTGTCCATCTGGGCGTACTCCTTTGCGCGTCGGGTCCGGCGCGGTGGGACATCCGCCGGTGCGTGGCCGTTCGACGGCCGGGACGATCCTACCGAGGCCCGCCGGGACGTCCCTCCGACGGCCGGTGTTCACGGGTGATTCCCGAGTGACGTCCACCCGCCGTCCGGACACGGGGCGACGGCGTCGGTCTGCGGACACATCATCCGTGTGGTGGATTGACCATCGCGGCGCGATCGCGTGGGATGGAGCCGGTGAACACGCTCGGGGACAACGTGGACGACGGGACCGTCGGGGACGGTCCCGTCCGACGAGCCCGCGTGACGAGGTGGCTCGCGCCCGCCCTGGCCGTCGTGCTGACCGCCGGGGCGGTGCTGCTGGGTGCCCCGACCGCGTCCGCCGCCGGAGCCGACGACACCGGCGCGAGCTCGACGACCGCCACGACCACGACGACTCCGACGACGAGCCCGTCACCGACGTCCTTCCCGCAGTTCGGGACGCTGCCGCCGGAGACCGGCACCCCCGCGCCTGCACCGTCCGACCGTCCGACGATCACGGACCCGGGCGACGTCACGACCGCCACCGTGCGCCTGCACGGCCGGGGCGCGCCCGGGCACCGGGTGCGGGTCGCCGGACCGCCCGCGACCGGGTCGTCCGGCTGCTCGGCGACGGTGTCCCCGTCCGGTGCGTGGTCGTGCATCGCGACCGTGCGGTCCGGTCCCCAGCAGGTCTTCACGGTCACCGACGTCAGCGACCCCGCGCTCGGCCCGTCGAGCGCTCCCGCGTCCGACGTCGTCGTCCCGCCCACGATCACCACCGACCGCCCGACGACCGGGGCGGTGTCGGGGACCGGGCTGCCCGGTGCCTCGGTCGCAGTGTCGGTCGCGGGGCTCGCGGGGGAACGCACCGCGACCGTCGGGCCGGACGGCCGGTGGACGGTCTCGGTCGCCGGCGACGGCGTGCGCGACGGTCGCCGGACCGTGTCGGCGGCACAGACGGCGAGCACGGCGGGCGGGTACCGGTCCGACCTGCGGAGCGCCGCCTCGACGCCCCGCACCGTCCTGCTCGACCGCGCCGCTCCGGCCGCGCCCGTCGTCACCGCTCCCGCCCGCGGTGAGCGGGTGCCCTCGCAGCCCTTCGTGGTGCGCGGCACCGGCGAGCCCGGCGCGACGCTCACCGTGTACGTCGACCGGGCACCCGTGTGCCGGACCGACGTCGGCGCCGACGGGCGCTGGGCCTGTGCGACCGCCGGCTCCACGGTGGCCACGGGCGGCCGGACGGTGAGCGCCGTCCAGCAGGACTCGGCCGGCAACGCCTCCCCGTCCTCGGCCGCCGTCCGTGTCCTGCTCGTGGGCCCGACCCGCACGCCGGGCAGCGCCGCCACCGCCGGTCCCACCAGCGCCGACCCCACGAGCACCGACCCGACGAGCGCCGGGCCCTCGGCCAGCGCCCCGGGCGCAGCCCGGCACACCGACCCGAGCACGCCCGGTGGGACCGGCGGCGGTGCCCCCGACGGCAGCGGCACGCCCGGCGACGCCCCGAGCGGCGGGACCGACGGTGGATCCACCGGCGCGGCCGATGGTGGCGGACCGACCGGCGGTGGACCGGGCCGCGGCACGCCCGACTGGTCGGGTCCCGCCGGCGACTGGACCGCAGCCACCACCTACGACCGCGGCGTCCCCGCCATCCAGGCGTCCTTCTCGTGGAGCACCGTCCTGCTCGCGACCGGCGTCGCCGCGGGCTTCCTCGTCCTCGTCGCCACCCCGCTCGCCCTCGTCGGCGCGGCGGCGCGTGGTCGGCTCCGCAACCCGTTCGCCGGCGTCCTCGGACGCAACCGCTCCCGGGCGGAGCGTCGGCTCGGCGAGGACGTCCTGCCGACCTGGGCCGCCCTCGCGATCGGCGTCGGTCTCGTCGGCCTGACCACGCTCCTCGGCGTCGGCGCCTCCCTGGAGGCCCGCTACGTCCGCCTGGCCGTCGCCGTCCTCCTCGGCGCAGCGGTCACGGCCGCCGTCGTCGTCCTCACGACACGGTGGGCAGCGGGCGCGGACCGTGCATCGGTGGGGTTCCGCGTCTCACCGTGGCTCGTCGTCGCGGCCCTGGTCGCGTGCGGGCTCACCCGGCTCGGCGACCTCTCCCCTGCGCTCGTCGTCGGCGTCGTGCTCGTCCCGGTCGGCCGTCCCGGCGCCGACACCGCGGCGCTCCGACTCGGCTCGTCCCTGGCGTCCGGTGTCCGCGTCGCCACGGCGCGGTCGCTCGGCCTCCTGGCGGTGGCCGCGATCGGTTGGGTGCTGCACTCGGTCACGCCCGGCGCCGGCTTCTGGTCGGCCCTGTCCTCCGAGTTCGCCACCACGCTGTGCGTCGGCGCGATCGGCGCGCTCGTCGCGACCCTGCTCCCGGTGCCCGGCTCGGCCGGGGCCGTCCTCGTCGCCGGCGCCCGCGTGCGGTACGTCGGCCTGACCGTGGCCGCGGTCGCCCTCGCCGCGATCGTCGCCGGCGGCCCCGCTCCCGCGGTGCCCTCACCGACGGAGCTCACGGTCGCCGCGGCGCTCTGCGCAGTCGTCGGCGCGCTGTGCTGGACGTGGCTCCGACGCGGTCGACCGGGTTCGGTGCCCCGCCACCGCTGACCACCGCACCGGTGCTCGGTGGTGACCACCACCGTGGTCCGGAGGCGTCACGGACGGGAGGCGCGTGGCGGCGCCGCCACGCGCCTCCCGTCCGACCGTGGGTCACCCCGCAGCGTGCCCGTGGCTCCGGTGCGGCACGCTCCGCCGGAACAGGCCCGGCAGCAGGCCGCCGATCTTCGTGCCGATGCAGAGGCTGACGAAGGTTGCGAGCGGCGTCGCGAGCGCCACCGGGTCCGCGGTCGACACCGCCACGAGTCCGACGGTGCCCGGGACGAGCAGCAGGAACGCCGGGAAGAACGACACCGTCGCCGGGACCGCCGGCACGAGCCGTTCGAGGAGCCGGGTCGCGACGAAGAGCAGAGCCGCCGCAGCGCCGGTCGCCACGACGCTGCCCCACACGGGCGTCGTCCCGCTGACGACGGCGTAGGCGCTGACCATCACGGCGACGGAGACGATCGTCAGGCGCCAACCGGACCGGAAGACCAGGCCGAGCCCGACGGCCAACCCGACGACGGCGACCCAGGACACCCAGTACGACGGCACGGCCTCCCACCCGCCGCGCAGCGTGCCGACGCCTGCGACCTCACCGACGAGCGCCGCCGACGACGGGTCGACCCGCAGCCCGGTGAGCGCACCACCGGCGGCGATGCCCGCGGCCATGAAGCCGAGCATGATGAGCCCCTGGACCAGGCGGGACGCTCCGGTCACGATGTCGGCGGCGGTGAGCTCGAGCAGCGCGTTCGTGATGAGCGCGCCGGGCACGAAGACCGCGACCGGGGCGCAGACGGCGAAGAGCGGGACGTGGTCGAAGCCCGTGCTCGCGGCCACGAGCCCGACGACCGTCGTCGACATGAACGCCGCGAGGAACGGGATGATCGCCACGGCCTCGCGGAAGCGCCGGAGCAGCAGGCTGAGCACCCCGACCAGGCCCCCGACGACCAGCGCGAGGACGATCGCCCACCACGGGCAGCGGAACACCACCGCGAGTCCGACCGACGTCAGGGCGTTGCCGGTGATCCACGGCAGCGCGGGCGGGGGCACGGTGCCAGCTCGGATCGCACGGACGCGGGCGGGGATCTCGGCGAGGGCGATCGAACCGCGCTCGAGGCCGAGGACGAGCCGGTTCGCCCGGGCCGACTGCCGCGACGAGAGCTCGACGCCCTCGGCGTTCACGATCGTCGCGGCGCCCGTCGCGACCTCGCTGACCATGACGAGCGCGGGCAGCACGCCGACGGCGAGTGTCGGGCCGACACCGGCGGCGTCACGAGCCTTCTCGAGCGCCGAGCGGACGTCGGTGACGGAGCTGCCCGCGTCGAGGAGCAGGGCACCGAGCGTGCCGAGGAGCATGCCGACGGGGACGGTCTCACCGTCGACGACCTCGACGTGCGCCTCGGGCCGGTTCAGCGCGTTGCGCAGGTTCGCGAGGGCGCTTCCGAGTCCGACCACGAGGACGATCGTAGGTGTTCGCCGGAGTGCTCCGCGAAAGCGACAGCGGTGGGCAGGATGTCGGGCGAGGACTGTCGCTCTGGGCGACCACTCCCGGAGTGCACGCCGCGCGGCGGGGTGGGGCGCGCCTCCCGGCCGGGCACGTGCGTGCAGTCGTACCCCCGGTGGGACTCGAACCCACAACTCGGCGATTTTAAGTCGCATGCCTCTACCGGTTGGGCCACGGGGGCGGGCCGCAACAGCCTACCGACGCGACGACGGCCGCCGCCCCACCAGGGGCGACGGCCGTCGGGTCGAGCGTGTCCTACTTGGCGTCCGCCGGAGCTGCGACGGGCTCGGCGGCGTTGGAGACGTCCTTCGCGGGCTCGCCGTAGACGGGGCCGGCCGCACCGGCGACCTTGCCCTCTTCCGGAGCCGGGGCTGCGGCGGGCGCGGCCTCGGCAGCGGGCTTCGGACGGGACGCGAACGTCTCGAACGCGGTCCGCGGGGTCTCGCGGTCGTCGAGCGAGGCGATGTCACGGCCGAGGAAGAAGCCGCCCACCCAGTCGCCGATGACGCGCCACTTGCGCTCCCACGACGGCATGGCCAGACCGTGGTAACCGCGGTGGGCGCCCCATGCGAGGAAGCCCTTCATGGCGAACTTGCCGGACTGGAACACACCGGTGCCGAGACCGAGGCCCGCGACGGCGCCGAGGTTCTCGTGCTTGTAGTCGGTCGTCGCCTCGCCGCGGATGACCGCCGTGAGGTTCTTGGCGAGCTGCTTCGCCTGGCGCACCGCGTGCTGGGCGTTCGGCACACAGAAGCCGCCGACACCACCACCGGTCAGGTCCGGCACGGCCGCGACGTCACCGCAGGCCCAGGCGTCCGCCACGACACCCTCGTCGTCGACGACGCGGAGGTCGGGCTGCACGCGGATGCGTCCGCGCTGCTCGAGCGGGAAGTCGGTGCCCTTGACCATCGGGTTCGCCATGACGCCGGCGGTCCAGACGATCAGGTCGGACGGGATCGTCTCGATCGAGTCGTCCTTGGCCTTGAGCTGGCAGATGCCGCCCTCGGCCGAGGCGAGCTGGGTCTCGAGGTGCACGACGGCACCGCGCGACGCGAGGTTCTGCAGCACCCAGTGCGACGTCTCGAGCGAGACCTCGGGCATGATGCGGCCCATCGCCTCGACGAGGTGGAAGTGCGTGTCGTCGAAGGACAGCTCGGGGTAGCTCTTGAGCAGGTCCGAGGCGAACGAGCGGAGCTCGGCGAACACCTCGATGCCGGCGAACCCACCACCGACGACCACGACGGTCAGCAGACGGTCGCGCTCGGGACCGGCCGGCAGGTTGGCCGCCTTGTGGAAGTTGGTGAGGATCTTGTCGCGGATCGCCGCGGCTTCCTCGATGGTCTTCAGGCCGATGGCCTCGTCCGCGACGCCCGGGATCGGGAACGTGCGCGACACGGCGCCGGCGGTCATGACGATCTGGTCGTAGGACTCCTCCCACGCCTCGCCCTCGGAGGGGGTGATCGTCGCGGTCTTCGTGGCGTGGTCGACCTTGGTGACCTTCGCCGTGACGACGCGCGTCTTCTTGAGGTGACGACGGTGCGAGACGACCGCGTGCCGGGGCTCGATCGAGCCGGCGGCCACCTCGGGGAGGAACGGCTGGTACGTCATGTAGGGCAGCGGGTCGACCATGGTGACCTCGGCTTCGCCCTGACGAAGGTGCTTCTCGAGCTTCCAGGCGGTGTAGAAACCGGCGTAACCGCCGCCGACGACGAGGATCTTGGGCACGGGGGATGATCTCCTTGGAGTGGGGTGGTTGCCGGGAGGCTGGTCAGAGTTCGCCGCCACCCGCCCCGACTCCGGCGTCTGCCATGCCATCATACGCCCGGCACTCACACCGGGAGGGCGACCAGGTCGCGCGCTCGAGCGCGAGGTCGCCGATGGGGTTGACGCCGGGGCCGGCTGCGAGGGCGTGCCCGACGAGGGCGTGCAGGCACTTCACGCGCGTGGGCATGCCACCGGCGCTGATGCCGTCGATCTCGTCGACGTGCTCGATCGACTCGCGGTCCGCCAGGTAGGACTCGTGCGCCGCGCGGTACTGCGCCGCGACCGTCTCGTCCTCGAGCAGTGCCGCGAGTTCGGGCATGACGTGGTTCGCCTCGAGTGTGCTCACGGCCGCGGTGGCGGCGGGGTGGCACAGGTAGTAGAACGTCGGGAACGGGGTGCCGTTGCCGAGTCGGGGCTTCGTGGAGACGACGGTGGGGTTGCCACAGACGCACCGTGCCGCGATCCCGACGACGTCACGCGCCGGTCGACCGAGCTGGGCCGAGACGACCTGGACGTCGCGGTCGGACGGCGGGTCGAAGGGAGGGGTGGTCACGGGCACGTGAGCCTACCGGAGACCCGAGCGCGGGCCTACTTCGTGTCGCTCGTCGCCGCACCGGTCGGGTCGCCCGTGCCGGAGACGTCCGGGGCGAGGAGCTCGTCGGTGGTGTCGTCGGTCAGGCCGGACTGCAGCACGCTCGACAGCATCGCCTGCACCCAGTCGACCTTCGGGGTCTGCACGGTGGAGCTCACCGGGCTGCCCGAGTCGGTCCGCGCACGGCCGGACCCCTTCGCCTTCTCGGCGCCCATCACGAGGTAGCTCTCCTCGCCCGGGTACACGTAGAGCAGCCGGTCCCGAGCCTGCGCCTCGATGTAGGCCGGGTCGTCCCACCGCGCGACGTCCTGCTTCTTCTGCGTCACGTCGGCCTTCTGCGCGGCCACCTCGTGCTGCTGCTGCGCGATCTGCTCCTGCTGCTGGACAAGCGTCCGCAGCGAGGGGGCGAGCACGACCACGAAGAGCACGATGATCGCCAGCATGAGCAGGCTGAAGCCGGAGAACCGGATGGACCGGTACCAGGGCTGCTCGTGCGCACCGGACTCCGGCACGGCCACGGGGACGCGGCGGACGCGGGGCTTCTGGCTGGGCACGGATCGACGATAACCCGGCACGGGTCGGTCGCGGGACCCGGCACGCGGACCGTCGCGCGCTGTGGGGCACCCTCCCAGCGGCCGGGAGGCGCGGGGCCGGGTCCGCACACCCCCTCCCCCATTCCCGCCTTCCCCCCCCTTCCCGCGGGGTGCCAGAATTCTGCGCTCTCGGACGTGCCACGGCCCTCTCGTGGGACCTCGGCGGCCGCCGGACGGCGAGTCATGGGACCCCGGCGCCCGCCCAACGGCGAGTCGTGAACCTCGACGCACACCCGGCGCGCCTGTCCTGTCCCCGCGCCGGGGACCGCGGCCCGCGGCCCGGACGCGACGAGACGCCGCCCTCCCGGAGGAGGACGGCGTCTCGGGCGGTACGTGGCCGAGGCGGCGCGTGACCTAGAGTGCGGCGGCGCGGGGGAACGCGGTGCGGCCGGCGTAGACGGCGGCGTCACCGAGCTCCTCCTCGATGCGGAGGAGCTGGTTGTACTTCGCGACGCGGTCCGAACGGGCCGGCGCGCCGGTCTTGATCTGGCCACCGTCGACGGCCACCGCGATGTCCGCGATGGTGGTGTCCTCGGTCTCGCCGGAACGGTGCGACAGGATCGCGGTCATGCCGTGGCGCTGGGCCAGGGAGACGGCGTCGAGGGTCTCGGTCAGCGTGCCGATCTGGTTCACCTTGACCAGGATCGAGTTGCCGGCCTGCTCGTCGATGCCCCGCTGCAGACGCTTCGGGTTCGTGACGTACAGGTCGTCGCCGACGAGCTGCAGCTTGGAGCCGAGCTCGGAGGTCAGGTGCTTCCAGCCCTCCCAGTCGTCCTCGGCCAGGGCGTCCTCGATGGTGACGAGCGGGTAGTTCGCGACGAGGTCCGAGAAGTACCCGGTGAACTCCTCGCTCGAGAGCTGCTTGCCCTCGAACGCGTACTTGCCGTCGTGGAAGAACTCGGTGGCGGCGACGTCGAGGCCGAGGGCGATGTCCTTGCCCGGGGTGAAGCCGGCCTTCTCGATCGCGGTGAGCAGGAAGTCGAGCGCCGCACGGTTCGAGGCGAGCTCCGGCGCGAAGCCGCCCTCGTCGCCGAGGCCGGTCGCCAGGCCCTGCTTCTTCAGCTCGCCCTTGAGGGCGTGGTAGGTCTCGACGCCCCAGCGGAGGGCCTCGGAGAAGCTCTCGGCGCCGTAGGGCACGAGGAAGAACTCCTGGATGTCGACGTTGGTGTCGGCGTGGGCGCCACCGTTGACGACGTTCATGAGCGGCACGGGCAGCGTGTGCGCGTTCGGGCCACCGAGGTAGCGGAACAGCGGCAGGTCGGCCGAGTCGGCAGCGGCACGGGCGACGGCGAGCGAGGCGCCGAGGATCGCGTTCGCACCGAGGCGCGACTTGTTCTCGGTGCCGTCGAGCTCGATGAGCGCGGCGTCGACGAGACGCTGGTCGGTGGCGTCGAAGCCCTCGAGCGCCGGGCCGATCTCGTCGAGGACGGCGTCGACGGCCTTGAGGACACCCTTGCCGCCGTAGCGGTTCGCGTCGCCGTCACGGAGCTCGTACGCCTCGAACGCGCCGGTGGAGGCACCGGACGGGACGAGTGCGCGCGAGACGACGCCGTCGTCGAGGAGGACCTCGACCTCGACCGTCGGGTTGCCTCGGGAATCGAGGACTTCGCGTGCGCCTACGGCATCGATCTGGGCCACGGGGTACTCCCTACGAGTTCGGTTGTGGTGGACAGCGGGTCGATCCTACCGAGGCGGGGTGGACGCCTCGTCGCGGATGACGTCGGATGTGGAGGAGTTCACCCCAACGGGCGGAACTCGACACCGTCCAGCGACGTGGTGTCGGCACGCACGCTGGCGACGGATGTGAAGCCCTGCTCGGCGAGACCGGCGAGCAGGTTCTTCGTGTTCTTCGGTCGGCGCTCCAACCGGACCCGGCGGTGCGCGTCGAGCGCCTCGGTCTTCAGCGCGGCGAGGCGCACCGGGTCGACGTCCTTGTCGTAGAGGAGGACGACGGCGTCCGACTCGGCCGACTCGGGGAGCGTGACGAGGTCGACGAGCCGCTCGAAGCCGAGGGAGAACCCGACCGCGGGGACGTCCTGCCCGAGGAACCGGCCGATCATGCCGTCGTAGCGGCCGCCACCACCGAGGCTGTAGCCGAAGTCCGGGTGCGCGACCTCGAAGATCGTCCCCGTGTAGTAGCCCATGCCCCGCACGAGCGTCGGGTCGAACCGCAGGTCGACGCCGGGCAGGGCCTCGCGCAGGCGCAGCAGGTCGGCGAAGGCCTCGGCGTCGAGCCAGTCGGCGCCGTCGACGGCGTCCCAGTCGGCCGCCTCGAGCGCGCGGATGGTGTCCTCGAGCCCGGGCAGGTCGGCGCCGACCGTCGCGCGGAGCTCCGCAGCGACACCGTCCGGACCGATCTTGTCGAGCTTGTCGACGGTGATGAGCGCACGGTCCGCGGCCGCCGGCTCGGTGATCCCCCACGACGCCAGCAGGGCGAGCAGGATCCGCCGGTCGTTGATCCGGATCGTCGTGTCCGCGATGCCGAGTGCGCCGAGCGCCGCGCTCGTGGCACGGACGAGCTCGATCTCGGCGAGCTGCCCGGGCTCGCCGAGGATGTCGATGTCGCACTGCACGAACTGCCGGTACCGACCCTTCTGCGGCCGCTCCGCACGCCAGACCGGCGCGATCTGCACGGCGCGGAACACCGACGGGAGCTCGGCGCGGTGCGTGGCGTAGAAGCGGGCGAGCGGGACCGTGAGGTCGAAGCGCAGTCCGAGGTCGGCCAGGTCGAGGGGGGCCTCGGCCTGCCGCAGGTCGTCGGTCGACAGGCCTCGGCGCATCACCGCGAAGGCCAGCTTCTCGTTGTCCCCGCCCAGACCGGAGTGCAGCCGGGCGGCGTCCTCGACGACGGGGGTCTCGATCTCGTCGAACCCGTGCCGCGCGTAGACGTCGCGGATCACACCGAGGACGTGCTCGCGGCGGGCCTTGTCCGCGGGGAGGTGGTCACGCATGCCACGGGGGGCCGTCACGGTCGTCGCCATGCGCCAATCCTGCCAGAACGCGACCAGCGACTTGCGCGGCCACCGGCCCACTGATACTCTGGATGCAGAACCTCGGTTCGGTGGTCTCCTGATCCGATCACCGGGCCGCTCGGCGGGGCTGGTGTGCTGCAACGGAGCCCCGCGGTTCGGGCGGGTCTCCCTGTCGACGCGACTTCCCTGGCGCGTCGCACCCGTCCGCGGGCGCCCTTCTCATTCGGGTTGGGAGGGCGCCCGCTCCTCACCCCATTGATGCTGGTCGCCCTGGTGCCCAGGCAGTCCCTGGTCGTCCTGCCGCCCCGTCGGTGCCGGTCGTCCTGCCACACCGTCAGTCCTGGCGGGTGCGACCCGACCGTCACTCGCTCCTGCGACCGACCTCCTCGAGTCGCGCCACCGCCGCGCGCAATCCGGCGACCGGGTCGATCCCTGACGCCCGGGCCGCAGCGATCTGCCCGAGCACCGCCCTCCCCCACTGCTCCTCCGCCGTCGTCGAGACCGGGCTCGTGGCGACCGAGTCCGTGACGGTCGGGCTCGCGACGACCCGGTCCGTGTCGGTCGGGTCGGTGACGACCGCACCCGTGACGGCCGGGCTCGTCGAGACCGGGCCCGTGGCGACCGGGCTCGTGCCGACCGGGGACCCGACCACCCCGTCCCGACCCACGCCGTCCTCGCCCTCGAGGCCCGCCGCCGCCACCGTGGGGTCGGAGCCGGTCGCCGCAGCGACGACCTCGTCCACGTCCCCCCGCTCCTCGAGCCGCTCGAGCAGCTTCGCCGACCGCTCCAGCGGCGGCATCGACCGCGGCACGCCGTCGAACACACTCGTGCGCGCGGCCTTCTCCGCTGCCTTCGCCGCCCGCCAGACCCGCACGACCTCCTCCTCGGTCGCCGCGTGCTCGTCGCCGAACACGTGCGGGTGCCGACGGATCATCTTGTTGCGGACGTCGGCCGCCACGTCCTCCAGGTCGAACCGGCCGTCCGCCGCGGCGAGACCCGCGTGCAGCACCACCTGGTACAGCACGTCACCGAGCTCCTCGCGGATCTCGTCGTCGTCCCCGGACTCGACGGCGTCGACGAGCTCGTACGACTCCTCCACGGCGTAGCGGGCGAGCGACGCGTGGGTCTGCGCGCGGTTCCAGACGCACCCGCCCTCGGGAGCGAGCAGGCGGTCGACGACCTCGACGAGGTCCGGTACGGCGGTCATGCCGTCATGCTCGCACGCAGGCCACCCCGGTACGATGGGCGGTGGTGTGTCGGGAAGTCTGGTCGACGATCCCTCGTCCGTACCCAGAATCCGGAGGGCCCGTGCTGGCACTCGTCCGTTCACCCCGCTTCAGCGCCATCGCGCTCCTCACCGCCGCCGTGCTCGGCCTCCTCGCGGCGAACTCGCCGCTCGGCCCCGGCCTCGAACGACTCCTCGACGCGCACTCGCCGTGGGGTGCGGTCGGCCTCGACCTCTCCGTGTCGCACTGGATCAGCGACGGCCTGCTCGCGGTGTTCTTCCTGCTCGTGGCGATCGAGCTGAAGCAGGAGGTCGTCGACGGTGAGCTGTCGAACCCGAAGACGGCGATCATCCCGGCCATCGCCGCGGTCGGTGGCGTCCTCGTCCCCGCGGTGGTGTTCCTGGTGGTGACGACGGGCACGCCGTACCAGCACGGCTGGCCGATCCCGACCGCGACCGACATCGCGTTCGCCCTCGGGGTCCTGGCGATGTTCGGTCGCGGACTCCCCTCGACGCTGCGCGTGTTCCTGCTCGCACTCGCGGTGCTCGACGACCTGATCGCGATCGTCATCATCGCCGTGGTCTTCGCACACGGGACGGACTTCCTCGCCCTCGGCGGCGCCGCGGTCGCCCTGCTCGTGTTCGCCGTCCTCGGCCGGATGCTCCGTCCGGGCCGCTCCGGCCAGGTCTGGATCATCGCCGCCATGGTGCTCGTCGGCCTGGTGACGTGGTGGCTCGTGTACCACTCGGGCGTGCACGCCACCATCGCCGGGGTCGCCCTCGGCCTGGTCCTCCCCCGCCGTCCCGGCCACACGCTGCACGAGCGGGTCGAGCCGTGGTCGAACGCGATCGTCCTGCCGGTCTTCGCGTTCGCCTCGGCCGCCGTGGTGATCCCGAGCGTCGGCATCGGCGAGCTGTCCCCGACGTTCTGGGCGGTCGTGCTCGCGCTCCCCGTCGGGAAGCTGGTCGGCATCACGCTCTTCGGCTCGGTCGCGACGCGCATCTTCCGGGCGCCGGGCAGGTCGACGCTGTCGTTCGGGTCGATCGTCACCGTCAGCCTGCTCGGCGGGATCGGGTTCACGGTCTCCCTGCTCATGAACGAACTGGCCTTCGCCGGGAGCGAGGAGATCCTCGACGAGGGGGTCCTCGCCGTGCTGGTCGGCTCCGGCATCGCCATGGTCGCGTCCGCCGTGGTGGTCAGCCTGCGCGCGCGGCGGCACCGTGCGCGCCGCGAGCTGTCCGAGGCCGAGGCGACCGAGTAGGTCGATACGCAACGACACGACGGCCTGGAGGCGCGGTGCCAGCTGGCACCGCGCCTCCAGGCCGTCGGGTGGTCCGATCAGGCGGCGGGCGTCTCCGCAGGTGCCTTCGAGGCCCCGTAGACGGCGGTCAGGATGCTCTCCACCCACTCGATGAGGCCGGCGTCGGGCAGCGAGTCGCCGTGCGGCTTCGGCACCGGGATGCTCGCGGCGTCCTGCTGCGGGAACCAGCGCGCTCCCGGGTACATCCGCTTGAGCCGGACCTGCGCCGAGTCGGCGAGTTCCTTGCCCGCGACGCGGAGGTTCGACCCCATCACGACGACGTCGGACAGGCCGACCTGCTGCGCCATGCGGCGGAGCCGGGAGACCTCGACCAGGGTGAGGACCGCCTGCGGGGGCTGCCCGTAGCGGTCGGTGAGCTCGTCGAGCACCATGTCGATCGCCTCGGGCTGTGCCGCGGGTGCCGAGGCAGCCGAGAGCTTCTGGTAGGCCTCGAGCCGGAGCCGCTCGGACTCGACGTAGTCCTCGGGGATGTGCGCGTCGACGGGGATCTCGAGGCGGAGCTCGGTCTGCCCCTCGGCGACGTCGCCCCGGAACTGCGAGACGGCCTCGCCGATCATCCGCAGGTACAGGTCGAAGCCGACACCCGCGATGTGCCCGGACTGCTCACCGCCGAGCAGGTTGCCGGCGCCGCGGATCTCGAGGTCCTTCATGGCGACCTGCATGCCCGCACCGAGCTCGTTGTTCGCGGCGATGGTCTCCAGACGGTCCTGCGCGGTCTCGGAGAGGGGCTTGTCGGCGTCGTAGAGGAAGTACGCGTAGCCGCGCTCGCGACCACGACCGACCCGGCCACGGAGCTGGTGCAGCTGCGACAGGCCGTACTTGTCCGCCTTGTCGATGATGAGCGTGTTCGCGTTCGCGATGTCCAGACCGGTCTCGATGATGGTGGTCGAGACGAGCACGTCGAACCGGCGCTCCCAGAAGTCGACCATGACCTGCTCGAGCGTGCTCTCGGCCATCTGCCCGTGCGCCACGGCGATGCGGGCGTCCGGCACTATCTCCGCCAGGTGTGCTGCGACCGACTGGATGTCCTTCACGCGGTTGTGCACGTAGAACACCTGGCCCTCACGCAGGAGTTCCCGCCGGATCGCCGCCGCGACCTGCAGGTCCGACTGCGGCCCGACGAACGTCAGGATCGGGTGGCGGTCCTCCGGCGGGGTCGCCAGCGTGGACATCTCGCGGATGCCGGTGACCGCCATCTCGAGCGACCGCGGGATCGGCGTCGCGGACATCGCCAGGACGTCGACGTTCGTCTTGAGCTTCTTGAGCTGGTCCTTGTGCTCGACGCCGAACCGCTGCTCCTCGTCGATGATGACGAGCCCGACGTCCTTGAACTGGATGTTCTGCGACAGGATGCGGTGCGTGCCGATCACGATGTCGACGGTGCCGTCCGCCAGCCCGGCGATCGTCTCCTTCGACTCCTTCTCGGTCTGGAACCGGCTCAGCGCGCGGAGGTGCACCGGGAACCCGGCGAAGCGCTCCTGGAAGGTCTCCATGTGCTGGCGGACGAGCAGGGTCGTCGGCACGAGGACGGCGACCTGCTTGCCGTCCTGCACGGCCTTGAACGCAGCACGGATAGCGACCTCGGTCTTGCCGTAGCCGACGTCGCCCGAGAGCAGGCGATCCATCGGGATCGGGCTCTCCATGTCGCGCTTGATCTCGTCGATCGTGGTGAGCTGGTCGGCGGTCTCCGCGAACGGGAACGCCTCCTCCAGCTCGCGCTGCCACGGGGTGTCCGGACCGAACGCGTGGCCCTTCGACGCCATGCGCGCCGAGTAGAGCTTCACGAGGTCGACGGCGATGTCGCGGACGGCCTTGCGGGCCTTCGACTTCGCCGCGGACCAGTCCGAACCGCCCATCTTCGACAGGGTCGGGTTCTCGCCGCCCACGTAGCGCGAGAGCTGGTCGAGCTGGTCGGTCGGCACGAAGAGCTTGTCGCCCGGGTAGTTGCGCTTCGACGGCGCGTACTCGAGCACGAGGTACTCGCGCTGCGTCTTCACCGCGTTGCGCCCACCGCTCGAGACCTCGCGCGACACGAGCTCGACGAACTTGCCGATGCCGTGCGTGTTGTGCACGACGACGTCGCCCGGCTTGAGCTGCAGCGGGTCGACGACGTTCTTCCGGCGACCGGCGAGCTTCTTGACCGTGCGGGCGCCCTGCTGGACGCTCCGGCCGTAGAACTCGGCCTCACTGAGGACCGCGAGGCGCGGCTCCGGGGTCGCGAAGCCGGCCTCGACCGTGGCGGTCGTGACGATGACGACGCCCGGCTCGGGCGGTGTCGTGAGGTCGTCGGCACGCGCGGCCACCCCGGCGTCGGCGAGGACCTGGACGGCTCGTTCGACGAGCCCCTTGCCCTGCGCGGTGACGACCACCGCCCAGCCGTCGTCGACCAGGTGCCGCACGTGCTCGACGGCTCCGTCCGCACTGCCCGCGAAGCTCGGGATCGACTCGGCGCGCACGCGGATGTAGTCACCGGCCTCGGCAGCCGCCTCCGCGTCGGTGAGCACGCGGTCGCGGTCGCCCTCGTCGAGCCCGGAGTCGAACGGCGTGATCGTCCACCAGGTGCGCTGCCCGCGGGTGCTCTTGAGCTGCTGGACGGACAGGAAGTTGCCGGCGTCGAGGTCGATCGGCGCCTGGGCCCCGGCGACGGCAGCGCTCCACGCGGCCTGCAGGAACTCGGTGTTCGTCTCGGCCAGGCTGTGCGCGCGGCCCGCCACGCGCTCGGGCGAGAGCACCGCGACGGTCGCCGCCTCGGGCAGGTACGTGGTGATCGGCACGAGGTCCTGCACGAGCGCCGGTGCGAGCGACTCCATGCCCTCGACCGGGATCCCCTCGGCGATCTTGGCGAGCATCTGCGACAGGTTCGGGAACTCGTGGAGCATCTCGCGGGCCCGCTGCCGCACGTCGTCGCTGAGGAGCAGCTCGCGCGACGCGGTGAGCTCCACGGAGCCGAGGTCCTCGTCGGTGGTGCGCTGGTCGGCGACCGAGAAGGCCTTGATCGCCTCGATCTCGTCGCCGAAGAAGTCGACGCGCACCGGGTGGTCGGCCCCGGGCGGGAAGACGTCGAGGATGCCCCCGCGGACCGCGAACTCACCACGGCGGGTGACGAGGTCGACGCGGGAGTAGGCGAGGTCGACGAGCTGCGACGCGATCTGCGCGAGGTCGTTGCCACGCGAGGCGGTGCGGAGCGCGACGGGTGCGAGCGACGTGAGGTTGCCGGCGATCGGCTGCAGCGCCGCGCGCACGCTGGCGACGACGACGGTCGTGCGACGGTCCGCGGGGGCGGCGTCCTGCCACGCGGCGAGCTTGCGGAGGGTCGCGATGCGGGTGCCGACGGTCTGCGCGCTCGGGCTGAGCCGCTCGTGCGGCAGGGTCTCCCACGCTGGGAACTCGAGGACCTCGGCATCCGGCACGGTGCACGTGACGGCGCCGCGGACCGCCTCGGCCTCGCGCCCCGTGGCGGTGACGACGAAGAGGCACTGGGGTCCGTCACGCTCGGCGAGCAGTGCCCCGAGGAGCGGGACGCGCAGACCGTCCACGACGGAGAAGTCGGCGTCGCGCGCGGACGCGCGGAGGACACGATCGAACGCGGAGGCGCGCGAGAGCGCAGGGATGATGCCCGAGATCGTCACTCAGACGATGGTACCGGCGCCGTCCGACACCCGCCCGGGGTGCGCGGGCGGCGAACACGGTCAGCTCCGGCGGCGGCGGAGCAGGAGGCCACGGGCGACGAGGACCACGCCGGCGAGGAGCGTCGGGAGCAGCGGGGACGTCCCCGTCCAGGCGAGGGTGCCGCTGGTCGGACCGGCCGGTGCGGGCTCGGCGCCGGCCCCCGAGCCGGGTCCGGTGCCAGGTCCGGTTCCGGTGCCGGTGCCGGTGCCGTCTTCGTCGGACGCGTCGGGTGCGGCCGGGTCGCGCTCCGGTCGGCCGGGAGGCACGGTGCCGGTCCCCGGGCCACCCGCGGTCGCCGACGGGGTCGGGTCCGGGCCGGGGGCCGTCGTGGGTGCCGTGGACGAGGTGGGTACCGGTGTCGACGTGGGCGCGACGGTCGGGACCGGGGTCGGGTCCGCGGGCGGGGTCGGGTCCGCGGTCGGAGTCGGGGACGGCGCGGCCGTCGGCCCCGACGTCGGAGCCGGGGTCAGGGACGGCTCCGACGTCGGGGACGTGGTGGGGCCTGTCGTCGCGGGCGCACTCGGTGCGGGGGACGGAGGCAGGGTCGGGTCGGCAGTCGGCGTCGGCGTCGGCGTGGCCGTCGGATCGGCCGTCGGCTCGGGCGTGACCGTCGGGTCGGCCGCCGGCTGGGGCGTGACCGTCGGGTCGGCCGTGGGCGTGACCGCCGGGTCGGGCGTGGGCGCAGCCGCCGACGCGGACGGGCTCGGGACCGCCACGACGCGTCCGGAGGAGGAGGCGGTCACGATGCGCTGCCGGTTGTAGTCCGCCACGACGAGGGTCCGGTCCGGTCCGACCGTCACGGCGGTCGGGTTCGCGAGCGACGACCCGTCCGGTGCGCTCGAGAACGCGGCCGCCCACTCCCCGGCGGTCCGTGCCCAGACGACGCCGTGCCCGTTGTCGACGACGAACACGTCACCGTCGTCGACCGCGAGCCCGCGGGGCCGCGACTGCGCGTCACCGGGGAAGCCCAGCGCCGTGACGGTGCCCGTGGCGCGGTCGACCTGCCAGACCTCGTCGGTGCCGGCGTCGGACACCGTGAGCGTGCCGCCGTCGTCCGACACCGCGACCCCGCTCGGGTCGGTCCAGGGACCGGGGACGGTCGTCCAGGCGTCCGTGCCGAGCTCGCTGGTGAACAGCGAACCGCTGCCGGGCACCGCGGCGAACACGGTGGTGCCGGTGACCGCGAGTTCGGAAATCCCACGGCGGACGGGCGGCGCCGTGCGGGACACCACGTGCCCGTCGGGGTCGAGCACCGCGAGCGCGAGACGGCCGGCCTCGGCCACCAGGATCCGCCCGTCGGCCGTGGTCGTGACCGCCGACGGGTTCCACAGGTCACCGGGCGCCGTCCCGAAGGGAGCGACCACGGTCCAGGTGCCGTCGGCCGCGCGGCGCAGCAGTCCGTTCGCGGAGAAGTCGGCGACGAGCAGCGAGCCGTCGGCGGCCCGGTGGACGTCGTTCGGTGCGCCGAAACGAGTGGCGACCGGGGGTGCTGCGGACTCCGCGGCGATCGGGGTCCAGGTCTCGGTGGCCGCCACCGCGCCGTCCTGCGTGAGGACCGAGGCCAGGCCGACCGCGATGACCGCCACGGCAGCGGGGACCACGCCGACCGCGACCCGGAGGCGCGGTGTCGGTCGTTCCCGGTGTGCTGCTCGTCCCACGGTCGTCCCCTCGTCGCCGGGGACGATCGCCCCCGCGGAGAACCTACCGATCAGCGGGGTACGTGGCCGTCCCCCAATTCGGGGACCATTCGGCGACCGGACAGCGACCTGGCGGAGGTGGGGCGGGCCTCCAGGCCGGCCGTCGACCGTCGGAGGTGCGGCGTCAGGACGGTGCGTGGACGCGCTGCTGCGCGGCGAGCAGACCGAGCTCGGCGATCGCCTCGACCGCGTCCGCGCCGTCGGCGAGGAGGTTCGGCAGCGTCTTCTTCTCCGTCGGCGCGAAGTCGCGCAGCACGAAGTCGGCGGGGTCCTGCCGCCCCGGGGGACGGCCGATGCCGATCCGCACCCGGGCGAACTCGTTCGTGCCCGTCGCCTTGATGATGTCGCGCAGCCCGTTGTGCCCACCGTGGCCGCCGTTGCCCTTGAGGCGCACGGTGTCGAACGGCAGGTCGAGCTCGTCGTGCACGACGACGAGGTCCGCCGGGGTGGCGCTGTAGAACCCGAGCACCGCGGAGACCGGGCCGCCCGAGGTGTTCATGAACGAGCCGGGCTTCGCGAGCACGAGCCGCGGCCCGCCCGGCACCAGGCGCCCCTCGGCGACCTGGTTCGGGGTCTTGTGCTTCTTGAACGTCGCGCCCATCCGGGCGGCGAGTTCGTCGAGGACCATCTGGCCGACGTTGTGACGGTTCCCGGCGTAGCCGGGCCCGGGGTTCCCGAGCCCGACCACCACGAGGGTCGTTCCTGTCATCAGCGTCGGCCAGACGTCCGCGAGGGGTGGTTACTCGGAGTCGGCCGGGGCGGAGCCGCCCTCGGTGCCGGCCTCGGCGCCGGCCTCGGCCGCTGCCTCGTCGGCGGCGTCGTCGTCGGCGGTGCCACGCGGGGTGACGATCTGCACGACGAGCGCCTCGGCGTCGGTCTCGAGCTCGGCACCCTCGGGCAGCTCGAGCTGCGAGGCGAGCACCTGGGCGCCGTCCTCGAGGCCCTCGACGTCGACGACGACGTGCTCGGGGATGTCGGTCGCGAGGACCAGCAGCGACACGGTGTTGAGGTCCTGCACGTGGATGGTGCCGGCGAAGGACTCACCCTCGACGACGACGGGCACGTCGACCGTGACCTTCTCGCCACGGCGGAGGACGACGAGGTCGATGTGCTCGATGATCTGGCGCACCGGGTCACGCTGGACGTCCTTGACGAGGGCGAGCTGGGCCGCACCCTCGATGTCGAGGTCGACGACCGCGTTGGCGGTACGGACGAGCAGCATCGTCTCGTGGCCCGGCAGGCTGATGTGCAGCGGCTCGGTGCCGTGCCCGTAGACGACCGCGGGGATCTTGTCCGCGGCGCGGAGCTTGCGCGCTGCGCCCTTGCCGAACTTGGTGCGGGTCTCCGCTGCGAGCTTGGTGTAGTCGGCCATGGTGGCGCCTCCTGGTGTCGTGGTCGACGCCGGAGTGCCGGCATCGGGGGGTCTGTGGTGTTGCAACTCGAACGCGTGCACGCGTGAGGAACGCTCCCAGGACTGTCCGGGTCTCCCTACCGCGTCGATCACGGCCGCGCATGCGCGGCCCTCGCCGAAGTCGGTTTGCGAGTCTAGCAGGGGCTGCCGGGCGTGTCGTGACGGGTCGGCGCGCACCGACGGACGGGAGGCACGTGGCGGTGTCGCCACGTGCCTCCCGTCCGTCCCCACCGGCGGTCGCGGACCGGTCCCCCCAGGTCCACCTGCCCGCGACCGCAGCTCAGTCGACGCCGTCCGGCGCCTCCGGCGCGAGGCGCTCGATCGTCGTCGCGACCCGCGTCGCCACCTCCGCCTGGTCCGGTTCGGCCGCGCCGAGGACGGCTGCGTCGGTCGCCGTGACGCGGAGGAGTCGGGACCACTGCGCGTCGTACAGCGCCTTCCGGTACCCGGACGACCCCTGGCAGGACACGTCCCGCTCGGCGAGGGCGGTCTCGGCGTCCGTCACCGGCAGGGCGCGGCCGCTGGTGCCGAACGCCTGTCGCATCGCGCCGGTCGGCATCCCGTGCGGGTCCTCGGGCAGGGCACTCGGCGCCTCCGGCGCCAGGCAGGTCCGCCACCTCGCGGCCGCGGCGACGACCGCGGGTTCGCGTCGTGCTGCGTCCGCCGCCCGGAAGGTGAGGCGCTTCGCGGTCATCGAGGCCTCCTGTGCCGCACCGTCGTCGTCCGTGCCGAGCTCGTGCCGGGACGCCCGGAAGCACCGGGCCACGGCGTCCGGGTCGGCACGCGCGAAGGCGGCGTTCCGCTCGGGGTCCTCACCCCAGCGCCGCCAGCCGTCGCGGTTCGCTCCCCGGTCGGACGCCGGGTGGTAGCCCCGTTCCGCGGCCGCCTCCGCGCTCAGCGGGCGCGACCACGCCAGGGCCGGCGCGTCGTTCCCGCGGACCGGCGTCTCGTCGTGGACCGAGTCGGCACGCAGGCCGTCGAGCGTCGCCCACGGTGCCGGGAAGTCGATGTCGAGCTCACGCAGGCAGGACTGGTCGAGCAGCGTCTCGGCGTACCCCGCCTCCGACCACCCCGGCTGGGCGTAGCCGTCCAGGGGCATCGACCAGGTGTCGAGGTCGCGCTCGACGGTCGGCCGCACGGCGTGGTCGGCGGGTTCGGGCAGGCTGTGCAGCACGGCTCCCCCGAGGCCCGCGACGACGAGGACGAGGGTGCCGCTCTTGACGGCACGCTGGGTGATGCGCATGTGTTCCCCCTAGGCGCGGACGAGGCCGCGTTCGTGTGCGGTGATGACGACCTGGATCCGGTTCCGCAGACCGAGCTTCGTCAACACCGCGCGGACGTGCGTCTTCACCGTGGCCTCGCTGAGGAACACGGTCGACGCGATCTCCTGGTTGCTCAGGCCCTTGGCGACGAGCAGGAACACCTCGCGCTCGCGCGCCGTCAGGACGTCGAGGACCTCGTCGGCCCGGGGCGTCTCGACGAGGGTGCCGCCGGCCCGGAGCAGGTCGAGCGCCTCGGCCTCGGTCGGCGCGGGCCGCCCCTCGTGCACGTCGCGGACGGTGGCGAGCACGACCTCGGGCAGCGCGTCCTTCGTCAGGAAGGCCGCAGCACCGGCGCGGAGGGCGGCGAGCACGGCCTCGTCGCGACGGATCGTCGTGAGCACGACCACCCGCGGCCGGTCACCGCCCCGTGCCGCGAGCCGGGCCGTCGTCTCGACGCCGTTGCACACCGGCATGCGGAGGTCGAGGAGCAGCACGTCGGGTTCCGTCTCGGCACAGAGCTCGAGCGCGGCCGACCCGTCCCCCGCCGTGCCGACGCACGTCATGTCGTCCTGGGCGTCGACGAGCATGCGCATGCCGGAGGCGAACAGGGGCTGGTCGTCGACGACGGCGACGCGGATCGCGGTCACCGTGCAGCCTCGACGGGCAGCCAGCCGGTCACGACGAACTCGTCCGGCTCGTCGCCGGCGCCGGCACGGAGCCAGCCGCCCGCGAGCCGTGCGCGCTCGCGCATCCCGTCGATGCCGGTCCCGGTGCCGGCGAGCTGCACCAGTGGCGTGTCGCCGCGGGACGTCACGACGACACCGAGGCCCGGACCGCGCCAGTCCAGGGCCACGCGTGCGGAGGCGGTGCGCCCCTGGTGCTTCAGGACGTTGGTCAGGCACTCCTGCACGATGCGGTGGACCGCGCCGCCGGCGGCCGTCCCGAGCCTGCCGGGGTCGCCGTGCTGCTCGAAGGTGGCGCGCATCCCGAGTTCGCGCACGTCCTCGACGAGGTCCGGCACGTCCGCCAGCCCGTGCGCGGCGTCGGGGCCGGTGCCCTGGATGCGCTCCACCAGCGTCCGGACGTCGCCGAGGGCGGTCCGGCTCACCTCGGCGATGTCGCGGAGGGCGGTCGCCGTCGGACCGTCGGGACCTGCGATCGCGGCGGCCCCCTGGGCCTGCGACACGACCACGGCGAGCGAGTGGGCGAGCGAGTCGTGCACGTCGCGGGCGATCCGGGCGCGGTCCTGCTCCGCGCGGAGCTCGGCCGTCGTGACCTCGGTCTCGCGCTCGGCCTCGACGACCCGGACGCGGGCGAGGCCGATGCGCCACCCTGCACCGACCGCGACGCCGCCGGCCCACGCGATCCCGCTCGCACCGGCGATCGCCAGGGCCAGCAGGACGAGGTCGCTGCGGGTGCCGGACCGGGACGCCGTCCAGCTCCCCCAGACGTCCGGGTCGGCGACGGTCGGGACGGCCATCGCCCACGCCGCTGCGACGCTCGCGACCCCGAGGACGGGCAGCGCCAGCCACCGCAGCGCCCCGGAGCGTCCGGCGCCGACGATCCCGACGACGATCGCGATCGCCAGGTAGGTCGGCCACGTCGTGGCCTGCGGTCGCGGCAGCAGCTGCACCGCCTGGAGCAGCGGCACGACCACGACGAGCCCGAGCGCCGTCGCCGGCATCCAGTTCGCCAGGCCGATCGCGACCGCGAAGGCGCTGACGACGAGCACGTGGCCGGTGAGGTCGCTGCGCCCCGCCTCGGCGACGATCCAGAGCACCAGGTACACGACGCCGGCGGCGGGAGCCAGGAGGTGCCGTGCGCGGCGGCGGAGGAAGGAGGTCATGGCCGCGAGCGTAGGGCGGGCCGCGACGCGGGAGCGAGCCGGCGAGGCGGCTTTCATCCGAGGGGATGAGTGGTCGTCGGGCTCAGCGGCCGACGTCGTGGCGGTGCCGCTGTGCGGCGCGCAGGAGATCGCGGGCGCGGTCGCTCGCCGCCTCCGCCTCGTCGCGGGCCCGCTCGGCGCGTTCGACGTCCGCGGCTGCCTCGGCTAGCTGCCGTTCGAGGTCGGCGCGACGGTCCTCCGCCGATGCGAGGTCGGCCTCGGCGGTGTCCAGTGCGGCGTCGGCGTCGCGGGACTCCGCCCGGGCGGTGGACTCGGCCGCGCGCGCGGCGCGGCGTTCCGCTGCCGGGTCGGTCTCCGGCTCCGGCTTGCGCTCCTGCTTCTGCTTCGTCTCCGGCTGCGGCTCCGGCTCGCGGTCCGGCCTGGAGGCGCGGCTCGCCTTCCGCGCCCGCCGCGCGCTGGTGATCGGGATCGGTTCCGCGTCGGTGCCGGACCACGCGTCGGGCACCGCGTCGGGGTCGGCGAGCGCGCCGTCGAGGTCGACCGCCTCGAACCCGGCGCTCTCGAGCGGCTGCACGAGCAGGCCGGACCGCACGGCGGCGCCGGCGTGCGGGTCCGCCATCGCAGCCTCGATGGTCGCCCGGACCTGGTCGAGCACCGCCGGGGTCGCCGGGTGTCCGGCGTCCGTGGCGAGGTCGGCCCCGGCCTGCGCCAGTGCCGACACGACCTGTGACCGCTGCTGTCGGAGCTGCCGGATGGCGGTGGGGTCGGCGTCCGCCTGAGCCTGACGGACGGCCGGGCCGAGGGCGACGGCCTCGTCGAGGGCACCCTCGTGCGCGAGCAGGTCGACCACCCACGCGGCCGGGGCCGGCTTCCGCAGGCCGCCGATCCGTGCGGCGAGCGCCCGGTCGTCCCCACGGACGGCACGCTGCCGCGCGGTGCGTTCCCGGACGAAGTCCGCGGGCGCGACGAGGAGCAGTTCCCTCGCCACGTCCGCGAACTCCACGCCCCCAGCATGCCAGGCGACGTGCGGCCTGCTACCAGTCGTGGACGGTGCCGTCGGCCAGGCGGTTGAACGGCAGGTAGGCCTGCTCGTACGGGTACTTCCCGGCCTCGTCGACGTCGAGCGTCACGCCGAGGCCCGGCTCGTCGCCCGGGTGCAGGAGCCCGTCGGTGAACGTGAACGTCTGCCGGAACACCTGGTTCGTCCTCTGCCCGTGCTGCATGTACTCCTGGATGCCGAAGTTGTGGATCGCCATCCCGAGGTGCATCTGTGCCGCCAGGCCCACCGGCGAGATGTCCGTCGGCCCGTGGAACCCGGACTTGATCTGGTACATCGCGGCGTAGTCCATCGTCTTCCGCAACGGGGTGACGCCGCCCATGTGCGTCACGGCACCGCGGACGTAGTCGATGAGCTGGTCGCGGATGATGTCCTTGAAGTCCCAGATCGTGTTGAACACCTCGCCGATCGCGAGCGGCGTCGTGGTGTGCTGGCGGACGAGCTTGAGTGCCTCCTGGTTCTCCGCCGGGGTGCAGTCCTCGAGCCAGAACAGGTCGTAGGGCTCGAGGGACTTCCCGAGCTTGGCGGCCTGCAGCGGGGTCATCCGGTGGTGCCCGTCGTGCAGGAGCGGGAGCTCGGGGCCGAACTCGTTGCGGACGGCCTCGAAGACGGTCGGCACGTGGCGCAGGTACGCCCGGGTGTCCCAGTCCTCCATCGCGGGGAACGCCCCGCGCTGCGCCGGCTCGAAGTCGTACCGGACGCCCTCGTTCCCCGCGGTCGTCGTGTTCGAGGCGATGCCGTAGATGCTCTCGAGCCCGGGCACACCGGTCTGCACCCGGATGGACCGGTAGCCCTCCGCCTGGTGCTCCCGGATCGAGTCGAAGAGCTCGGGCAGTTCCTTGCCCGAGGCGTGCCCGTACGCCATGAGCCCGGTCCGCGAGGCGCCGCCGAGCAGCTGGTAGAGCGGCATCCCGGCGACCTTGGCCTTGATGTCCCACAGGGCCATGTCGACCGCGGCGATCGCGGCCATCGTGACCGGGCCGCGGCGCCAGTACGACGACCGGTACAGGAACTGCCAGGCGTCCTCGATGCGGCTGGCGTCCCGTCCGACGAGCAGCGGGACGACGTGCTCGGACAGGTACGTGGCGACGGCGAGCTCGCGACCGTTCAGGGTGGCGTCCCCGAGCCCGGTGACGCCGTCGACCGTGGTGAGCTTCAGCGTCACGAAGTTCCGGTCCGGGCTCGTGACGACGACCTCGGCCCGGTCGATCAGCTGCCCGCGGTCGGGCGAGGCCCAGGTGTCCGGTCGCCCGGCGGTCGCGTCCGTCGCTGCACCGGTGTCGTCGGCACCGGGCACCGGCGCGGCCGGGTTCGTGGTGCTCGTGGGGCTCGGGTCGGTCATGCGGGACTCCTTCGTCGGCGGTGCCGCGGGAGTGTGCCGCGGCGGTGCGGGTACGGTCGCCCGCCGCGGCGATCGCGGTGACCCCGGGGGTGGTGTCGAGGTCGCGCGCGATCACGACGAGGACGTCGTGCACGTCCGAGTCTGCCCCGGGGGCGCCGGGGTCCGCCACCGTCCACGGCCCGAGCGCCGCCGAAGCCCGGTCGTGCGTGCCGTATGTGACATTCAGAAGGTGCGGGACCGGTGGCGTTCCGGGGTTACAGATGGGTGGTCCTGCTTCCCTGACCGAGGAGCGTCATGCCCCGTCACCCTGTTCCCCTCCGCTCCGCGGCGGCGGTCGTCGCGCTCGCCGTGGCGCTCCTGCCGGTCGCGCCGACCGCGGCGGTCGCGGCGGCGTCCGCGGTCGCGCCGCCCTCGACCGTCGGGCTCGCGCTCGACGTCGCCGCGGACGGTCGCGGACCGTTCACCCCGGACGATCGACCCGGTGGCGACACCGGTCCCGCGAACGGCACCGTCCGCACGATGGACGCCCTCACCTACCGGGTCACCGTGAAGGCCGAGGGTGCCACCGCACGGAACGAGCGCTTCGTCCTGGACGCCCCCGTCAGCACGGCATGGGCGGGGGTCCCGCTCGCGTGCCGTGGCGCCGGCTCCGCGGTCGAGGGCCGGCGGCTCACCTGTGCCCTCGGGGACGTCGCCCCGGGACACGCCGTGGCCGTCCCGGTCGTGCTCGACGTCTCCGGTGACCTGCGCAACGGCGACCGCATCGCCGTCACCGGTACCGCCACGGCGGACGACGCGGACACGACCCCGCCCGTGACCTCGGCGTCCACCACGGTGTCGGCGGCGCCGCGCTACAACCTCAGCAAGGACGTGGTCGGGTCCACGCTCAAGACCGACGTCCCCGGTCCGGACGGTGGTCTCGGGATCCAGCTCGTGTACCCGATCGCGGTGGACTGGCGGTCGCCGGTGCCGGGCCAGGGTGTGCTCGGCTTCGAGCGGGGCACCGGTGACATGACCTTCACCGACGACCCGTCGCGCCTGCTCGGCGACCTGCCGTCCGGTGCCGTGCTCTGGAACGGTGGGCGTCCGGTGTGCGGGCGGAACGGCGAGGACGGCGTGCAGTTCAGCGGGCTGCCGGGCGGCCGCGGCGGCGGGGACCGCGCGGTCGTCGACTCCGGCACGATCACCTGCGAGCAGTCGGGCCCGGGCGAGGACGTCGACGTCGCGATCACCGGCGCCGTCACCGACCCGTCACGGGTCCCCACCCGGAGCATCGTCGGCGGCCCGATCAGCGGCGGTGCGAAGCCGTACGTCGTGAGCGGGTGGATCAGCTTCTGGATGCCCACCCCGACCGCCCCGACCTCCGTCGAGTCGGTCAACACGTACACCGCGCTGCAGACCACCTCGCTCGGTGGCACCCCGAACTTCCCCGGCGGCACGGAGCCCACCGAGGACAACCACGCGACGCGGAACCTGGTCGAACTCGGCCCCGGCACGGCCGGCAAGCGGCTCTGGCGACTCGCCGGCGACGGCCGCACGCCCACCGCCGGCTCGGCGAAGGAGGGCGACCCGTGGGCGACCGGCGGGACCCTGCTCCGGAGCGACGTCGTCATGACGAACACGGGACTGGCGCCGTACCGCCACGCGGCGCTCTGCGACACCCTCGACCGGCACACCCAGCGGCTGACCGCCGTCGGTGGGCGTGCACCGGCGTGGACGGCCGGCTTCGACCACGCACGGCTGCAGTACGCGGCCTCCGCCATGGCGTCGCCGGACGCCGGGCAGGTACAGACCTGCGACGACACCGACGGCCCCTGGTACGACGATCCGCAGGACGTCCCCGGTGGGCTCGCCGCCGTCGGCGCCGTCCGCGTGACGGGTGACCTGCGCGGTGGGGCGAGCGGCGGCCTCTACTCGACCGTCACGACCACCCGCGCCGCCGACGGCACACGCGTGTACGACTTCGGCCACGCCCGCTTCGGCGACCACCGTCCCGGGTGGGTGCACGACGACATGGACCCCGTCCTCGGTGCCGGCGGGCTCGCCGACAGCGTCGTGCTCACCGAGGACCTGGCCCGGGTCGGCAAGGTCGTCGTCGACCCCGGCCACGACGCCGGTGACACCCCGGACCGCACGGACGCGGTGGTGCCCGGCAACACGGTGGACTTCGCGCTCCGCCCGACGCTGACGAACGGGTTCGACGACGGCCGCCCCACCGACGTGACCGTCCGCGACGTCCTGCCCGCCCACGCCTCGTACGTCGACGGGAGTGCGTCCGCGACACCGGTCGTCGACACCGTCGACGGGGACGACGCGCAGCGGCACCAGCGACTCACCTGGACGCTGCGCGACGTCCGACCGAACACGCGGATCGCACCGATCACCTACACGGCGCGGGTCGACCGCTCGGCGCCGGAGGGGTCGATCACCAACACGGTCACCGTCGAGGCACCCACCGACCGGTCCGACGAACGCTGGCGCACCGCACAGCGCGCGCTGCAGGTCGTCACGACCGGCGGCGTCGGGGTCGAGAAGACCACCCCGGCACCGGTCGTCGTCTCCGGGGACCACCTCGAGTGGGACCTCCACGCCACGAACACCGACGACACCACCGTCCAGGACGTCGACCTGATCGACGTCCTGCCCCACCGCGGGGACACCAGCGGATCGACCTTCCACGGCACGGTCGGGCTCGCCGCTCCCGTGCCGGTCGACCCCGCCGGCCGCGAGACGGTCCGCTACACGGACACGGCACCCGACGCCGTGTCGCTCGATGGCGCCGACGCCAGCAACCAGCCGGGCGGGGCGACACGGTGGTGCACCGACGCCGAGCTCGGGACCGCCGGGTGCCCGGCGACGCTCGCGGGGGTGACCGCCGTCCGCATCGAGCGCGGGACCCCGATCCCGAGCGGAGACACCGTCACGCACCGCGTCACCCTCGCGACGAGCGGCGACCACGAGGGCGACACCTACGTCAACCGGTTCGGGCTCCGTGCGTCGAACCTCGCGCTGCCCGTGCAGTCGAACCCGTCGACCGTCCGGGTGGTCGCCGGCGCGATCGGTGACCGGGTGTGGGACGACCGGAACGCGGACGGCCTGCAGGACGACGGCGAGCCGGGCGTCGGCGGGGTCCCCGTCGCCCTCACCGGCACGGACGACTTCGGGCACACCGTCGAGCGGCGGACCGACACCGACGAGCGGGGCGCGTACGTGTTCGACGGGCTCCGTCCGGGCGCATACCGGGTGCGATTCACGGCGCCGGACGGGACGCACGTCACCCGGCAGCACGTCGGCGACGACCCGGCGGTGGACTCCGACGCCGGTCCGGACGGCGAGACGTCGGCCGTCGTGGTGGACCGGGTGACGTCCACCGAGGGCGCCCTCGAGGGTGTGCGACGAGACCTGACGGTCGACGCCGGGCTCGTCGGGGAGGACCCCGGGACCGGTCCCGGTCCGGGGCCGGACCCGGACCCGGATCCGAGTCCGGGTCCGGGTCCGGGGCCGGGTGCCGGCGAGGACGCTTCGACCGGCGACGGGTCCGGGCGTCCGGGCGGCGACGGGGAGGCGGACGGCCCCGCGGGTCCGGGGACGGTCGACCGGGCGGAGGACCGGACCGCGGTCGGAGGTGGTCGCCTCGCCTTCACCGGGACGAGCATCGCGGCGGCCGTCGCACTCGCGCTCGCGCTCCTGGTGCCCGGCCTGACCGTGCTCGCTGCACGGCGACGCACCCGTCGATCGGCGGACTGAGCCGGGCCGACCGGGTCCTCGCCAGCAGGGTCGGTGCCGGCGGGGTCCGCGCCAGCAGGGTCCGTGCCGGCAGGGTCCGGTGTCGGCGGGGTCCGGCGCTCGGTCGGTCCCCTCCGGCCCGGCACCGCTACCGTCACCGTGTGGCCCGAGACCCGTCGACGACTCCCGGCTACCCGGGCGGTCACGACGCGGGCGGCGGCACCGGTGCCGCAGCCCGCGTCGTGCAGGCCTACGACGAGCGCGCGGACGAGTACGCCGCGGTGCTCGGATCGATGGCCGCCGTGCACCCGGACGACCGCGCCCTCGTCGAGGAGTGGGCGGACGCCCGGTCGGGCACGGTCCTCGATGCCGGGTGCGGTCCCGGCCACTGGACGGCGCACCTGGCGAGCCGCGGGATCGAGGTCATCGGCCTGGATCCCGCAGCCCGGTTCGTCGCCATCGCACGCGCCGCCGCACCGCAGGTCGACGTGCGACGTGCATCCGTAGAGTCGACCGGGCTGCCGGACGCCCGCGTCGGCGGGGTCCTGTCCTGGTACTCGCTCGTGCACCACGAGCCCGACGCGCTCCCGATCGCGCTCGCCGAGTTCCGACGCGTCCTCGTGCCCGGGGGCGGGCTGCTCGTCGGGTGCTTCTCGGGCCCGGTCCTCGAACCGTTCGAGCACGCCGTGACGACCGCGTACCGCTGGCCGGTGGACCGTCTGGCCGCGGTGATCGAGGCCGCGGGCTTCCGGGTCGACGCCGTACACCGTCGGACCGACGACGGGGTCCGCCCGCACGCAGCACTGGTCGCCCGCCGCTCCTGATCAGGTCTGCCACCTCGGCGTGACGAGTCCGGTCTCGTAGGCGAAGACCACGAGCTGGGCCCGGTCGCGTGCCCCGAGCTTGATCATCGCCCGCGAGACGTGGGTCTTCGTGGTCATCGGGCTGACGAAGAGCCGCTCGGCGATCTCGGTGTTCGTGAGCCCCAGCGCGACGAGCTGCATGACCTGGCGCTCCCGTTCGGTGAGGACGTCGAGGGCCGGCGCCAGCGACGAGGGCTTCGCGTGCGTGGCGTACGCGGCGACGAGCGACCGGGTCGCTCCGGGTGAGAGCAACGACTCCCCCGCGTGCACGGTGCGGACGGCTCGGAGCATCTCGGCCGGCTCGGTGTCCTTGACCAGGAACCCCGCCGCACCGCCGCGGATCGCCTCGAAGACGTAGGCGTCCTCCTCGAAGGTGGTGAGGATCACGACGTGCACGCTGTCGAGTTCCGGGTCGGCGGAGATGCGCTGCGTCGCCGCGAGGCCGTCGGTGCCCGGCATGCGGATGTCCATGAGGACCACGTCGGGACACTCGCGTCGGACGGTCGCGACGGCGGTGTCGCCGTCGCCGGCCTCACCGACCACCGTCATGCCCGGTTCGGCCTCGACGAGTGCGCGGAGGCCGGCCCGGACGAGTACCTGGTCGTCGACGAGCACCACCCGGATCGGGCCGTCCGGGCCGCTGTCGTCGGGTGTGTGGGGGTCGTGGGTCACTGCTGCACCTCGATGTCGTCGTGCGCGTCCGAGCCGGTGTCGGTGCCGCCCCGGTGCACGGGTGCGATCACCGGCAGGCGTGCGACCACGCGCCACCCACCCGTCGGGGTCGGCCCGGCCGCGAGGGTCCCGCCGACGGCGGCCGCCCGCTCGCGCATGCCGATGATGCCGTTGCCGGTCGGACCGAGCAGCGGCCTGTGTGCGCCGGTGCCCGGGTCCGCTGCGACGTGGTCCTCGACGACGAGGTCGACGACGTCGGAGCCGATGACGACCGCGATCACCGTCCGGTGGTGCGGAGCGTGCTTCATGACGTTCGTCACCGACTCCTGGACGATGCGGAACGCCGTGCGGTCCGTCGTGCGGTCGAGCGTCCCGGGATCGCCGTCGACCGTCGCCTCGAGCTCGATGCCGGCTGCGCGGGCGCGGTCGACGAGGTCGGTGAGCCGGTCGAGCCCGGGCACCGGGTTGCGCTCGGGCTGACGGTCGTGCCCGTCCGCTCCCCCGGCGACCGCTCCGGCGGCGCCGTCCGGACCGCCCGGCGCAGGAGGCCCGTCGACGGCGCGCAGCACGCCGAGGATCGTCCGGAGCTCGACGAGGGCGTCGCGGCTGGTGTCGCGGATGTCGGCGAGCGACTGCCGGGTCCGGTCCGGTAGGTCCGTGCCGAGGTGCAGCGCGACGCCGGACTGCAGGTTGATGAGCGACATGCTGTGCGCGACCGAGTCGTGCAGTTCACGGGCGATCCGCACGCGCTCGTCACGGGCGCGCTCCTGCTCCGCCGCGGCACGCCGACGACGGCGTTCGGCGACGCGGTCGAGCCGGACCCGGACGAGCTCCGAGACCGACAGGGTGACGGCCACCCAGGCGACGGCGAGGAAGACGGCGTCGAGGTTCCGACCGGACGAGCGGCCGAGCACGTCGTCGGCGGTCGGCAGCACCGCGGCCGCGACCGCCATCACGACGACGACCGTGGTCCGGCGACCACGGAGCCAGGCGTTCCCCGCAGCCATCGTCAGCGCCGCGACGAACGGCCCGCGCGGACTGACGAGCACGGCGTACCCGATCGTCGTCGCCAGGGTGACGAGCAGCACCACGGTGGGCCAGCGCCACCGCCACGGCAGGACGAGGACGCCGGCGACGAGGAGGGCGACCGCCAGCGGTCCGGGCTGCGCGGCGTCGGACACCACCGTGCCGAGCCCGGGCGACGACCACGGCGGCCCACCGCGCACGCCCGACGGCGCACCCCCGGCGAACCGGGCGGCGAGCAGCGTGCCGACGACCTGCACGAGCGCGACCGGGAGCACCCGTCCGACCCGCGCGAACCGGGCCGCGCCGCGCGGACGGGCACCGGCCTGCGCCGCGGCGGTGTCGGTCGGGGTGCGGGACATGCTCCGAGCCTAGGGTCGCGCCGCCCCGGTGCCGTCGGACGGGGGCAGGAGCTGTGCACTACTCCCCGCGGAGTAGGCGCCTGTGGACGGCGGTCCGCGCCACCACCGCGGGAGCAGGCGGGAGTGGGCCTCCCCGGCGGACGCGGGACGGGCCTCCCGACCGTCACGCTGGGTCCGTCGCCTGTCCCGGCGACGCACCACGACCGGAGGCCACCATGCACACCGCACTCTCGACCATCGCCGCAGTCGGCCCGTACGGGCACGGCGGCGGGTTCCCGTTCCCCGTCTTCCCGCTGTTCTTCCTGCTCGTGTTCCTGGTGACGATCGTCGTCTTCGGCGTGCTGCGCCGCGGCGGCTGGCGTGCCCGGTCGGACGCCCGAGCGGTGCTCGCCGACCGGTTCGCCCGCGGGGACATCGACGCGGACGAGTACCGCTCGCGGCTCTCGGAGCTCAGCCGGAAGTGACCGACAGGGCCGACGTGATCGTCGCCACGGTGTCGTCGACGGACCCCGCGATCGACACCGCGACGGCGGCCTCGTCGGGCTCGGGCCGCTCGAGGGTCGCGAACTGCGAGTCGAGCAGCGACGAGGGCATGTACTCGTGGTGGCGGTGGGCCTGACGGTCGGCGATGAGGTCGCGCGAACCGTCGAGGAACGCGATGACGAGGTGGGGCGCAGCCGTCCGGAGACGGTCGCGGTAGACCCGCTTGAGCGCCGAGTTGGCCATCACGCACCGGTGCCCGGAGGCCTGGACGTCGGCGATCCGCGCGGCGCAGGCGTCGAGCCACGGCCAGCGGTCCTCGTCCGTCAGGGGCGTGCCCTGGCGCATCTTCTCCTTGTTGGCGGCGGGGTGCAGGTCGTCGGCGTCGACGAAGGTGCTCGGCTGGCCCTGGTCGGCGAGCGCGTCGGCGAGGGCCTGGCCGATCGTCGACTTACCGGAGCCGGAGACGCCCATCACGAGCACGGGCGGGAGGACGTCGCGGTCGGTCATCCCTCCACAGTACGTGTCGTCCGCTTCGCGTCCGCGGTTGCCGGGACACCCGTGCCGTCCCAGGCCCGCCGTCGTACGGTGGGCCGCAGGAAGTCAGGACGAAGGAGACCTTGGTGGCAGAGAACGAGCAGTCCGGAGACCACGGCACGGCGAACATCGGCGTCGTCGGCCTGGCGGTGATGGGGTCGAACCTGGCCAGGAACCTCGCCTCGCGCGAGGGGAACACCGTGGCGGTCTACAACCGCACCCACGCCCGCACCCAGGAGCTCATGGACGAGCACGGGGACATGGGCTTCATCGCGTCGGAGGACATCGACGGCTTCGTGGCGTCGCTGTCGAAGCCGCGCACCGCGATCATCATGGTGCAGGCCGGCAAGGGCACCGACGCCGTCATCGGGCAGCTCGCCGAGCGCTTCGAGGAGGGCGACATCATCGTGGACGGCGGCAACGCCAACTTCCACGACACCATCCGTCGCGAGCACGACCTGCGCGAGAAGGGCCTGAACTTCGTCGGGACCGGCATCTCCGGCGGCGAGGAGGGCGCACTCAAGGGTCCGTCGATCATGCCGGGTGGCTCCGACGAGGCCTGGGAGACCCTCGGGCCGATCCTGAAGTCGATCGCCGCCGTGGCCGAGGGCGAACCCTGCGTCACGCACGTCGGGACCGACGGTGCCGGCCACTTCGTCAAGATGGTGCACAACGGCATCGAGTACGCGGACATGCAGCTCATCGCCGAGTCGTACGACCTGCTGCGTCGGGTCGGCCGGCACTCCACGGACGACCTCGTCGAGGTGTTCCAGCAGTGGAACGAGGGCGACCTCGAGTCCTACCTCATCGAGATCACCGGCGAGGTCCTCAAGCAGCAGGACCCGGAGTCGGGGAAGGCACTGGTCGACGTCATCCGCGACGAAGCGGGGTCGAAGGGCACCGGTGTCTGGACCGTGCAGAACGCGGTCGGGCTCGGTGTCCCGGTGTCCGGCATCGGCGAGGCCGTGTTCGCCCGGGCGGTGTCGTCGAAGCCGACGCAGCGCGCGGCCGTGCAGGAGGCCTTCCCGGACCGTCCTGCCGTGGCCGACGTGCCGGACGGGTTCGAGGACGACGTCCGCGCCGCGCTGTACGCCTCGAAGGTCGTCGCGTACGCACAGGGCTTCGACCTCATCATCGCCGGGGCCAAGGAGTACGACTGGGACATCTCGCTCGGCGACATGGCGAAGATCTGGCGCGGCGGCTGCATCATCCGCGCCCAGTTCCTCAACCGCATCGTCGAGGCGTACGACAAGAACCCCGACCTCGAGTCGCTGCTCGTCGACCCGTACTTCGCCGACGCGGTCAAGGAGGGCGAGGCCGCCTGGCGTCGCATCGTCGGGATCGCCGCCGCCTCGGGTGTCCCGGCACCGGGCTTTTCCTCCGCGCTGGCCTACTTCGACTCGCTCGCGTCCGACCGGCTGCCCGCCTCGCTCATCCAGGGGCTGCGCGACTTCTTCGGTGCGCACACGTACCAGCGCATCGACAAGGACGGCACGTTCCACACGCTGTGGTCGGACGACGACCGCCGCGAGGTCGAACAGGAACCCTCCACGCACTGACCCGCTCCGCGGACACGACAGGCCCCGTCCCAGGACGGGGCCTGTCGCACGAGGTCGGTGACCCACCCGGGTCAGGCGACGATGCGCTCCCGCGCCAGGTCGGCGACCAGTCGTTCCAGCCGCGGCCCGCGACCGAGCAGCCGCCGCGAACCGGGGGCCGCCCGGACGAAGAAGGTCGCCACCGCGGTGGTGTCGTCCGGCCGCACGTAGTGGATCGCGACCGCACTCGCGGTGCGCTCGCCGAGCACGTCCTCGACCCCGACGTGCATCATCCGGCTCCACCGGATGACGAGCAGCCGCGTGGCCCGACGCTCCTCGAGCTCCCACAGGCTGGCCTCGGTCGCACCGAAGGCCCAGGTCACCCGCTCGCCCAGCGAGACCTCGGGCCGTGCGGCGTGCACGTCGGCACGGAGCTCCGGCGTCGGGGCGGCGGGCACGAGCCAGACGGTCGGGTCGATGCGGCGGATCGCGAGGGCGAGGGCCTCGTCGGCACGGCGGCGACGGACGGACCGGGCACGGACGACCGCGCCCACGACCGCCACGACGCCGACGGTGATCGCGACGGCCTCGGCGACACGGAAGAACGTGAGGTCGGTCGCCGGTGCGGTCGAGACGACGACGATCCTGGTGACCAGCAGCGCGGTCCACACCCCGACGATGCCCCAGCGCAGGACCGCGAACCGCTGCGTGACCGACCACGGGGACCGCGTCCGACGCGCGCGACCGCGGTGGGGTCTGCGGTCTGGTCGGTCCAACACGGTCCCGATCCTCGCACGGGTGCTGCCGCCACTGCTGGCCCACTGCCGTGAACGCTCGACGAACCCGAACCCGAACCCGACGCCGACCCCGACCCTCCACAGCGCCCGCTCGGACGGCGCCGTCCACCGACGCACCGGTTGTCAGCGCATCCGCGGTCCGCTCGACCTACGCTGCACGGGTGAGCACCACAGCGACCCCGAGCACGGCGCCGGCACCGTCAGGAGCAGCGACGCCGGTCGGACGACCACGCCTGCTCGCCGCCGCGTGCGGGGTCGTCGCGGTCGCCGCGTTCCTCGCCGTCGCCGAGTTCGGCGCCCTGCTCCTCGGCGGCGCGGGCAGCCCGCTCGTCGCGGTCGGCTCCGCGGTCATCGACCTCGCTCCCCCGGCAGCCAAGAACGTGATGGTGACGCTCTTCGGCACCGGCGACAAGGTGGCGCTGTTCGTGCTGATGGCCGTCGTCACCGCCGTCGTCAGCGCCGGTGCCGGTGTGCTCGAGCGCGCCCGTCCGCCGTTCGGCGCGCTCGTCTTCGCCGTGGGCGGTGCACTCGCCCTGTTCGCCGTGACGACGCGGTCGGGCAGCGGCACCTGGGACGGCGCACCGACCGTCCTCGGGGTCGCGGCCGCCGTGGTCGTGCTCCGCGTGCTGCTGCAGAAGCTCCGGCGGTGGGAGGCGGCCGCCGCGGTCCCGTCCGCGGCACCGCGCCCGGCCGCGACCGAACGGCGCGTGTTCCTGGTCTGGAGCGTCGCGACGGCGGCTGCCGCGGTCGTGGTGGGCAGCGCCTCCCGGATCGGCACCGCCTCGATGCAGGCCGCCGCGGCCGCACGCCGGGCGATCCGCCTGCCCGCCGCGGCCCGGCCCGCGACCGCCGTCCCGACCGGCGCGTCCCTCGACGTCACGGGGATCACCCCCTACGTCACGCCGAACGCCGACTTCTACCGGATCGACACCGCCCTCCGCGTGCCGTCGATCGACCCCGCCGACTGGCGGCTCCGGATCCACGGCGCCGTCGACGACGAGGTCGAACTGACCTGGGACGAACTGCTCGCCCTGCCGCTCGAGGAGCACATGGCGACGCTGAGCTGCGTGTCGAACGAGGTCGGCGGGGACCTCATCGGCAACGCCCTGTGGCTCGGCTACCCGATCCGCGCGCTCCTGGCCCGTGCGGGCGTGCACGACGACGCGGACATGGTGCTCTCCCGGAGCATCGACGGATTCACCGCCGGCACCCCGCTCGACGTGCTCCAGGACGAGGGCACCGCCGCGCTGCTCGCGGTCGGGATGAACGGCGACCCGCTGCCGCCCGAGCACGGCTTCCCGGTGCGGATGGTCGTGCCCGGACTGTTCGGCTACGTCTCGGCGACGAAGTGGGTCACCGAGCTCGAGGTCACCCGGTTCGCCGATGCGCAGGGCTACTGGACACCCCGTGGCTGGTCGGAGCGGGGCCCCGTGAAGCTCGAGTCGCGGATCGACACCCCGCGCGCCGGCGCATCGCTGACGGCTGGCGCGACCGTCGCCGTCGCCGGGGTCGCCTGGCAGCCGCACACGGGGGTGAAGGGCGTGCAGGTCCGCATCGACGAGGGCGCGTGGCAGGACGCCGAGCTCGCCGACTCCGTGTCGGCCGACACCTGGCGGCAGTGGGTGTACCGGTGGACGCCCGAGGCCGGCTCGCACCGCATCCAGGTCCGAGCGACGAGTGCGGACGGACAGGTGCAGACGAGCGTCGAGCGGCCACCGGCACCGAACGGCGCGACCGGCTGGCACACGGTGCAGGTCAGCGCGGGCTGACCCGCCCCCGGTGAGCGGACGTCAGGCCGGACGGACCGCGACGACGCAGGTGCCGTCGACCTCGTCGTCGGTCTCGACCGCCACGGTGAACCCGGCCGCCGCGAACGCGGCCGCGGACACGGGGGCCTGCTCCGACGACACCTCGATGACGACGGCCCCACTGGGTCGGAGCCACGTTCCGGCGTCGGCTGCGATCCGACGGTGCACGTCGAGGCCGTCCGCTCCCCCGTCGAGTGCGATCCGACGTTCGTGGTCGCGCGCCTCGGCGGGCATGGTCGCCACGGCTCCGGACGGCACGTAGGGCGCGTTGACGGCGATCACGTCGACCGCGCCGCGGAACCGGTCCGGCAGGGGTGCGAACAGGTCGCCGAGCACGACGATGCCGCGGTCGCCGATGTTCTCGGCAGCGACGTCGACGGCGTCCGCGTCGATGTCGGCCGCCACCAGGTCGAGCGCGCCGACACGACCGAGCAGTGCCACCGACACCGCGCCGACCCCGCAGCACAGGTCGACCACGCGGTCGTACCGCTGCAGCCGCCGAGCGGCGTGCTCGACGACGACGGTCGTGCGCGTCCGCGGCACGAACACCCCGGGGACGACACGGACCCGGTGCCCGTCGAACGCTGCCCAGCCGAGCACGACCTCGAGCGGTTCGCCGGCGAGACGACGCTGCACGAGCCCGCGGAGCCGCACCGGGTCGCCGTCACCGGCGTCGAGCAGCAGGTCGGCCTCGTCCTCGGCGAAGACGCTACCGGCGGCACGGAGCCGTGCTGCCAGCGCGCCTCGCGCCGGGTGGACGGGAGGCACGGCCTCAGCCCGCGGGACGGCTCACGCGGAGCGCGTGGCCGATCCGACTACGCCGCACCGTCGAACATCGACGTCACGGAGCCGTCGTCGAAGACCTCGTGGATGGCACGGGCGATGAGCGGCGCGATCGGCAGGACCTCGAGGCGGTCCCACCGCTTGTCCTCGGGCAGCGGCAGCGTGTCCGTGACGACGACCCGGTCGATGAACTCGCTCTGCAGGAGCTCGGTGGCCGGGTCCGAGAACACGGCGTGGGTGGCGGCGACCACGACACCGGTGGCGCCGGCGTTCTTGAGCGCCTCGGCCGCCTTCGCGATGGTGCGCCCGGTGTCGATGAGGTCGTCGACCAGCAGGCAGACCCGACCCGAGACGTCGCCGACGATCTCGTGCACGGAGACCTGGTTCGGCACGAGCGGGTCGCGGCGCTTGTGGATGATGGCGAGCGGCGCGCCGAGCTTCTCGGACCAGATGTCGGCGACGCGCACGCGTCCCATGTCCGGCGAGACCACGGTCAGGGTCTTCGGGTCGAGGATCTGCTGGAAGCGCTCGAGCAGCACCGGCATCGCGAACAGGTGGTCGACGGGGCCGTCGAAGAAGCCCTGGATCTGCGCGGCGTGCAGGTCGACGCTCATGATGCGGTGCGCACCGGCTGCCTTGAACAGGTCGGCGACGAGCCGGGCCGAGATCGGCTCGCGCCCGCGGCCCTTCTTGTCCTGCCGCGCGTAGGGGTAGAACGGCGCGACGACGGTGATGCGCTTCGCCGAGGCACGCTTCAGCGCGTCGACCATGATGAGCTGCTCCATGAGCCACTCGTTGATCGGCGCCGTGTGCGACTGGATGACGAACGCGTCGCACCCGCGGACCGACTCGTCGAAGCGGGCGTAGAGCTCACCGTTCGCGAAGGTCCGTGCGTCGGTCGGCACGAGTTCGACACCGAGTTCGTCGGCGATCTGGGACGAGAGTTCCGGGTGCGCCCGACCCGCCACGAGGACGAGTCGTTTCTGGCCCGTGGTCTTGATTCCGGACACGTGCGGTGCTCACTCCCTGACCCGCTCGGGGCCGTCTCGATCGACCCGACCGCCGTCAGATCTGTTCGCCGTGCGCGTGCCGAGCCGCCTCGGCCGCCGGCGAACCGGGTCGGTGTTCCTCGACCCATCCGTCGGTGTTGCGCTGCGGGGCGTAGCTGATCGCCAGCGACCCGGCCGGTACGTCCTTGCGGACGGTCGTACCCGCGCCGGTGTACGCCCCGTCGCCAATCCTAACCGGGGCGACGAACACGTTGTGCGAGCCGGTCCGGACGTGCGACCCGACCTCGGTCCGGTGCTTGTGCACGCCGTCGTAGTTGGCGGTGATGGTGTTGGCACCGATGTTCGACTCCTCGCCGACCTCGGCGTCGCCGATGTACGACAGGTGCGGGACCTTGCTGCCCCGGCCGATCACGGCGTTCTTCGTCTCGACGAACGTGCCGATCTTGCCCCGCTCCCCGAGGATCGTCCCCGGCCGCAGGTACGCGAACGGGCCCACGGAGGCGCCGTCACCGATGACCGCGAGCGTCGCGTCGACACGGTTCACCACCGCGCCGGCACCGACCTCGGTGTCGCGGAGGGTCGTGTCCGGTCCCACGACGGCGCCGGCGGCGATCGCCGTCGCACCGACGAGCTGGGTGCCGGGCAGGACCTCGGCGTCGGCCTCGATGGTGACGTCGAGGTCGATCCAGGTCGTCGCGGGGTCCTGGACGGTGACCCCGGCGACCTGGTGCCGCCGGACGATCCGGGCGTTGAGCTCGCGGGCGGCGTCGGAGAGCTGCGCACGGTCGTTGATGCCCGCCACGAGCCACGGGTCGGTCAGGGTGACGACGTCGACCGCTCCCCCGCGCTCGATGACGAGGGCCGGCACGTCGGTGACGTACTTCTCGCCCTGCGCGTTCGCGGTGGTGAGCGACGGCAGCACGGCGCGCAGGTGCGTCACGTCGAACGCGTAGATGCCGGCGTTGTACTCGGTGATGGTCCGCTGCGCCTCGGTGGCGTCCTTGTGCTCGACGATGCCGACGAAGGCACCGGCGGCGTCGCGGACGACCCGGCCGAGGCCCGTCGCGTCGTCGGCGATCGCGCTGACGAGCGTGACGGCGTTGCCGACGTGCGCGTTCACGAGCATGCGGAGCGACACCGCGTCGAGCAGCGGCACGTCGCCGGAGAGCACCACGACGGTGCCGTCGAAGTCGGCCGGCAGCGCCTGCACCGCGACCTCGACCGCGCGGCCGGTGCCGGGGACGTCGTCCTGGTCGACCACGATCGCCTCGGGCGCACGCTCGGCCACCTCGGCGGCGACGCGCTCCCGCTCGTGCCGCACCACGACGGCGACGTGCTCGGGCTCGAGCGAGGCGGCCGTCCGGAGCACGTGGGCGACGAGGGGCAGCCCGGCGAGGCGGTGCAGCACCTTCGGGGTGGACGACTTCATGCGCGTGCCCTGCCCGGCGGCGAGGACGACGACGGCGATCCGCTGGTCGGTCATGCACCCCATCCTGGCGCATGCGTCCCGACCGGGCGCACGGCCCGACGGTGCGCCGCTCGGGCTACGCGGCGGCGGGCTCCCGCTTCACGAGGGCCATGAGCACGAGCCCGACGACGAGCACCACGACCACGCCGATGATCCCGAACCGCGTCGACCCGCCGATCGTGACGGCGAGGCCGAACAGCGCCGGCGCCAGGAACGACGCCGCCCGCCCGGTGGTGGCGTAGAGGCCGAACAGCTCGCCCTCGCGCCCGGGCGTCGCGAGCCGCGCCAGGTACGCCCGCGACGACGACTGCACCGGTCCGACGAACAGCGCCAGCGTCAGCCCGAGCACCCAGAACCCGGCCGTGGCGTCGCCGACCAGGAACACCCCGATGCCGGTGAGGGCGAGGCCGACCAGCGAGACGGTGATCACCGCGCGCGACCCGAACCGGTCGTCGATGCGGCCGGAGGCGAACGTGGCGATGCCGGCCACGACGTTCGCCGCGATGGCGAAGAGGATGACCTGCGAGGGCGTGAACCCGAAGACCTGTGCCGCGACGATCCCGCCGAAGGTGAACACGGCGCCGACGCCGTCGCGGAAGACCGCGCTCGCGACGAGGAACGCCAGGACGTTCCGACGCTCCCGCCAGAGGCGTGCGACGTGCCGACCGAGGTCGCGGTAGGCCCCGAGCAGCCCGCCGCCGTGCGACCGGTCCGGTGCCGCCTCGGGCACGGTCAGGAAGAGCGGCACCGAGCTCACCGCGAGCCAGACCGCCGCGATGCCGATCGCGACGCGGACGTCCCACGACCCGGACGCCACGGTCGCGGGCAGTCCCAGGAGCCCGGCGACCCCGTCGGACCCGAAGTCCTGGATGCAGAGCACGAGGAGGACGACGAGCAGCACGATCCCGCCGAAGTACCCGGCCGCCCAGCCGATCGCCGACACCCGACCGGTCTGCGGTCCCGACGCGACCTGCCCGAGCATCGCGTTGTACCCGACGGTCGCGATCTCGTACGCGACCGTCCCGATCCCGAGCAGGGCCGCGCCGAGCAGCAGGTACGGCTGCTCGGGTGCCACGAACACCATCGCCCCGATCGACAGCGCGACGCCGATCGTCGCGACGAGCACCGACCGTCGCCGGTGTCCCGACGAGTCGGCGAGCCGCCCGACCGCGGGTGCGACGAGCGCGACGACGATCCCCGCCAGGGTCAGCGCGGTCGAGACGGTCGCCGCGTTGTGGGCGAGTTCCCGCTCGACGGCGCGCGCGGCCTCGGGCGACGAGCCCTCGGCCGCGACGAGCTGCGGGTCGACGAAGGCACGGCTGGCCAGGTAGGTGCTGAACACGAAGGTCGTCACGACCGCGTTGAAGGCCGCGGACCCCCAGTCCCACAGCGCCCAGGACACGAGTGCCCGCCGGTCGGTGCGCTGCGGTGCTGCCGCCGCCGGTGTCGCCGTCATGGCCGAACCGTAGCGCGTCGCGGTGTCGTGGCGGTGCCCCCGTTCCGGGTGGTCTGCCCACCGACTGCACGACGGCGACGACGGAGAGCACGAACGGTGCACGGCCCCTCCTCGGTTCGGTGGCGCCAGCATCGCCGTCACCGCTCACGCGCCGCTGACGTCGCCCTGACACGCACCACGTGACGGACGGGAGGCGCGGTGCCGGCCGGCACCGCGCCTCCCGTCCGGCCCGTGGTCACGTCACGGACCGCACCCGCGTCGCGTGGGCACGCGTCACTCCGCCGCGGGCACGCCGTTCGGGTAGACGACCGACTTGAGCGACGCCGGGTCGGTGTCGCTCTCGAGGGCCTCGCGGACCTCGTCGAGGCCGAATCGACCCGTGACGAGCGCGTCGAGGTCGACCTGCCCGGACGCGACCAGTCCGATCGCGACGGGCCAGGTGTTCGTGTACCGGAAGATGCCGGTGACGGTGACCTCGAGGTTCTGGATGTGCTCGACGGGCAGCACCATCTCGGAGTTGCCGAGCCCGACGAGCACCGCGGCACCGGCGGGTCCGACGGCCTTGATGCCGTCCGAGACCGCCCGGGGCGCCCCGCTGGCGTCGATGAACGCGTCCACGGGTACGAGGTCCGACGTGACGTCCACGGCGACGGGGTCGACGACCTCGGTCGCACCGAACGACAGCACGCGCTCGCGACGCTCCGGCACCAGGTCGCTCACGACGACCCGGGTCGCGCCGAACGCCCGGGCGACCTGCGCGCAGATGACACCGATGGGGCCGGCGCCGGCGATGAGGACGCTCGACCCGGGCACGATGCCGGCCTTGCGGGCCGCCGCGATGCCGACGGACAGCGGTTCGAGCAGCGCACCGGCCTCGAAGGACACGGTGTCCGGCAGGGTGTGCGCGAACTCGGCCTCGATCGTGACGTACTCGGCGAACGCGCCGTCGACGGGCGGCGTCGCGTAGAAGCGCATGTGCGGGCAGAGGTTGTAGCGGCCGGCCAGGCACTGCGCGCAGCGGTGGCAGGGGCGCTGCGGCTCGACGGCCACGCGCTCGCCGACGCGGGACGGGTCGACGCCCTCGCCGACGGCCGCGACGGTGCCGGAGAGCTCGTGGCCGAGGACGAGGGGCTCCTCGACGACGAAGTCGCCGATGCGGCCGTGCCGGTAGTAGTGCACGTCGGAGCCGCACACGCCGACGGCGGCGACGCGGACGAGCACCTCGCCGGGCGCGACGGCGGGGACGGGGCGGTCCTCGACGGTCAGGTCCTCGGTGCCGAGCAGGACGCTCGCGCGCTGGTTCTCGGGGGTTGCGGTGGTCATGCGGATCTCGCTTCCTCGACCGCGTCGTCGCGGTCGACCGTGGGGTGGTCGGTGTGGGTGCCGGTGGTCGCGACGGGCAGGGCGCCGTCGCGGAGCAGGTCGGCGAACCCGAGTTCGGCCGCGCCGCGCACCAGGACGTCGCGGCCGAGGGCGGCGGGCACGATGCGGAGCCGGTCGGTCATGGCCGCCATCGTCTGCGCCCGGACGTCGTCCTCGACGCGGTCGCCGACGTGTCCGAGCAGGACGCCGAGGAACCCGCCGAGCACGACGACCTCGGGGTCGACGGTGTGGATGGCGTTGCGGATGGCGGTGGCGAGCGCGGTCGCCTGGCGGTCGACGACCCGTTCGACGTCGTCGCGCCCCTCGGCGAGCGCCGTCGCGAGCGCGTCGAGGTCGTCCGGGGCCGTGCCGGTCACGGCCGTGAGGGCCTCGCGGGAGGCCTCGGTCTCGAGGCACCCGACGGCGCCGCAGTGGCACCGGATGCCGTTCGCGGCCACGAACGTGTGCCCGAGCTCGCCGGCGTAGCCGTCCGCGCCGCTGAACGGGCGTCCGGCGCTGACGATGCCGCCACCGATGCCGCTCGCGCCGCCGTTGAGGTACACGAGGTCGTCGACGCCCCGGGCGCTGCCGTACAGCCGTTCCGCCCAGGCGCCGACGTTCGCGTCGTTGGCGGCACGGACCGGCAGTCCGAGCCGGTCGGCCAGGGGTCCGGCGAAGGGTTCGTCGCGCCAGCCGAGGTGCGGGGCGTCACGGACGACCCCGTCCTCCACGCGCACGATGCCCGGCACGGCGACGCCCACGCCGACGATCCGGAGCGACGGCGCGGCACGCTCGGCCAGGGCGTGCAGGACCCGGGCGACGGCGTCGATCGCGTCCGCCGCACCGGGCACGGCGGACTGGGGCTCGACGAGGCGGTCGCGCACACTGCCGTCGAGTGCGACCAGGGCCACGCCGACGGCGTCGATCTCGACCGTCACCGCCGCGGCGACGACGTCCGACGTGGCCCGCACGATCGCGCTGGGTCGCCCGACGCCGGCGCTCCGCCCGTCCGACCCGGGACCGCCGGGTGCGGGGAGCTCCTCGTGCACGAGCCCCTGCTCGACGAGCTCCCCGACGAGCGCGAGGACGGTCGAGCGGTTGAGGCCGGTGCGGCGGGTGAGCTCGGCGCGGCTGACGGGGCCGCCCTCGTGCACGATGCGGAGGACGCGCGCGACGTTGCCGGGCGTGGTCGTGGCCGGTCGGGCCATGGTTCCTCCTGTGGTGGACGGGTGGGGTGCGGGGCCGAGCCTCGGCCCCGCGGACAGTTTCGCGGCTGCGGTGCCGCGAGACCGTCCGCCTGGCCGAGCCTCGGGCGGTCGGAGCGGGGCCGGCCGCTAGCGCGAGCGGGAGAACGCGGCGTCGAACGAGGCGTCCGGCGGCGCGATCGTCCCGAGGCGGCGGACGAACGCCAGCGCCTCGGGGCCGCCCACGAGCCGGTCCATGCCGGCGTCCTCCCACTCGACGCTCGTCGGCCCGTCGTACCCGATGTGGTTGAGCACGCGGAACACCCGCTCCCACGGCACGTCCCCGTGCCCGGCGGTGACGAAGTCCCACCCGCGGCGGGGGTCGCCCCACGGCAGGTGCGACCCGAGCCGTCCGTTCCGGCCGTCGAGCTGCTTCACCGACTCCTTGCAGTGCACGTGGTACACCCGGTCGGCGAAGTCGAGCAGGAACGCGGCGGGGTCGAGGTCCTGCCAGACGAAGTGCGACGGGTCGAAGTTGAAGCCGAACGACGGTCGGTCGGCGAACACCTCGAGCGCCCGCTTCGCGGTCCAGTAGTCGTAGGCGATCTCGGACGGGTGCACCTCGAGCGCGAAGCGGACGCCGACCTCCTCGAACACGTCGAGGATCGGCGACCAGCGGTCGTGGAAGTCCTGGTACCCGGCCTCGATCATCGCCGGCGGCACGGGCGGGAACCCGGCGACGGTCTTCCAGATCGACGAGCCGGAGAACCCGGTGACGGTGGTGACGCCGAGCGCCGCGGCGGCGCGTGCGGTCCACTGCAGCTCCTCGGCCGCCCGCTGCCGGACGCCCTCGGGGTCGCCGTCGCCCCACACGTGCGGCGCGAGGATGTCCTCGTGCCGCTGGTCGATGGGGTCGTCGCACACGGCCTGGCCGGTCAGGTGGTTCGCGATCGTCCACACCTGCAGCCCGTTCCGCTCGAGCACGGCGCGGCGGTCCGCCACGTACGCGGGGTCCGTCGCGGCGCGGCGGACGTCGAGGTGGTCGCCCCAGCAGGCGATCTCCAGCCCGTCGTAGCCCCACTCCCCGGCCAGGCGTGCGACCTCCTCGAAGGGCAGGTCGGCCCACTGTCCGGTGAACAGCGTCACCGGCCGGGAGGCACGCGTCGTGTCCGTCATGCTGCTTCCTGCTTCCCGCTGCTCGTTCACCAGGTGCCCGGCTCTGCCCCGACGGGCACGGTGTCCGGGCGGTCGACGCGCGACCGCACCGCGACCACGGTGTGCTCGCGGGCGGCGGTGGAGACGGCCTCCATCACCTCGAGCACGTGGAACGCGAGGTCGCCGGACGCCCGGTGCGGGCGGTCGGTCGCGATCGCGTGCGCCATGTCGGCGAGGCCGTACCCGCGTCCGGCGTCGGCGTACCCCGCGCTCGTCGGCAGGTCGCGCCACTCGCGGGTCGCGGCGTCGGCGATCGTCACGGTGTCGGAGAACCGGTTCGGGTCGGGGACGCCGAGGGTGCCCGCGGTGCCGTACACCTCGAACAACGGTGCCCGGGTCGCCCAGACCTCGAACGACACGGTGACCGTCGAGACGACACCGTTCGCGTGCTCGAGCACCGCGACCACGTGCGTGTCGATGTCGACCCGCAGCGGGGTGCCCGCGGCCGCACCGGTGGCGATGGTGCGCTCGCGGTCGGACCGGGTCGAGGCCCCGCTCACGCGGACGACCGGGCCGAAGAACGACACGAGGCTCGTCAGGTAGTACGGCCCCATGTCGAGCAGCGGGCCGCCGCCGGGCTGGTAGTAGAACGCCGGGGCGGGGTGCCACAGCTCGTGCCCGGGGGCCGACCACGACACCGCGGCGCCGACGGGCGTGCCGATCGCCCCGCTGTCGAGTGCCTGGCGGGCGGTCTGGATCCCGGTGCCGAGCACCGTGTCCGGCGCGCTGCCGACCCGCAGGCCCGAGCGTCGGGCGAGGTCGAGCACTGGCTGCGCCTCGGCCGTCGACATCGCGAGCGGCTTCTCGCCGTAGACGTGCTTGCCGGCCTCGAGCGCCCGGGTGGCGATCTCGGCGTGTGCAGCGGGGATCGTCAGGTTGAGCACGACGTCGACGTCGTCCGCGGCGATGAGGTCGTCGACGCTCGTCCCACGGACGCCCTGGGTCGCCCCGACCGTGCCGGCCCGGTCGACATCGAGGTCCGCGACGGCGGTGAGCTCGAGCCCGGGCAGTGCCGGGAAGTGCTCGAAGTACTGCTGGCTGATGACGCCGACCCCGACGACGCCCACGCGGAGCGGTCGGTCGTTCAACGGGCTGCCCACAGGAGTCCCCTCTCGATGATCGTGCGGAGCGGCTGCGACTCGACGACCTCGAGCCGGTGGCCCGGTGCCGAGACGAAGACGCGTCCAGCGCCCCACTGCCGGGTCCAGACGGCCGGCGCCGTGACCGGGCGGTTCCACGCGTCGAAGTCGCGGGCCTCCTGCGTCGTGGTCGCCAGCACGTCGTTGTACTCGTCGGAGAGCACCCAGTACTGCTCGGTGACGAGGTCGAAGTCCTCGATGCCCTGCGTGATCGGGTGCTCGTGCCCGGCCTCGGTGATGTGCACCGTGTACGGGATGTAGTTGTCGGACTGCTCGCCGACGCGCTCGTCCGGGTGCTTGCCCGCGTGGTGCGCGAACTGCCCGCCGACCATGTGCAGGTAGTCGGCGGTGTTCCTGAACGCGTCCGCGATGCCGCCGTGCCACCCGGCCAGCCCGGCACCGCCGAGCACCGCCCGCTGCAACCCGGCGAACTCGTCGTCCGCGATCGTCGACATGGTGACGACCTGCACGACGAGGTCGACGTCGGCCATCACCGACTCGTCGGCGTAGACGGCGGTCGAGTCCGACACCCGCACGTCGAAGCCGTTGTCCCGCAGGAACGGGACGAACAGGTCGGTGGTCTCGACGGGCATGTGCCCGTCCCACCCGCCGCGGACGACCAGGGCGTGCTTCGTGGCGCGCGTCGGGTCGGGCGTCGTGTCCGGCACTCAGATCACCGTCCAGGCGCTGCCGTCGGCCGCGCTGCGCTCGACGGCGTCGAGGACGCGCTGCACGTGCAGGCCCTCCTCGAACGACGGCGAGGGGTCCTCGCCGGCGACGATCGCCTGCACGAAGTCCTTCACCTCGTGACTGAACGTGTGCTCGTACCCGATGAGGTGCCCGGTCGGCCACCACGCCGCCATGTACGGGTGCTCGGGCTCGGTGACGAGGATCCGGCGGAAGCCGTGCTCCCCGGCCGGCGCGGACGTCTCGTACAGTCGCAGCTCGTTCATGGACTCGAGGTCGAACTGGATCGCACCCTCGGAGCCGCTGATCTCGAGCGTCAGGCCGTTCTTCCGACCGGTCGCGTACCGCGTGGCCTCGAAGGTGCCGATCGCGCCGTCCGCGCCGCCGCCGGCGAGCCGCGCGGTGAAGAACGCCGCGTCGTCGACGGTGACCTGCCCGCGCTCCTCGGACGCCGTGCCGGAGAGCCCGACGCCCTCGGCCATCAGCGGCCGCTCGTGCACGAAGGTCTCGAGCGTGCCGGACACGGTGGAAAGCTGTGCGCCCGTGACGTGCTCGACGAGGTCGATCGCGTGCGCGCCGATGTCACCGAGCGAGCCGGAACCGGCGAGCGCCTTGTCCAGGCGCCACGTCATCGGACCCTCGGCGTCGGCCAACCAGTCCTGCAGGTAGAGCGCGCGGACCTGGCGGACGGTGCCGAGCCTCCCGTCCTGCACGAGCTGCCGGGCCAGCGCGATCGCCGGGACCCGGCGGTAGCTGAACCCGACCATGGACCGGACGCCGTCCGTCCGCGCTGCCGCGGCGGCATCGGTCATCGCCTCGGCCTCGGCGACGGTGTTCGCGAGCGGCTTCTCGCAGAGCACGTGCTTGCCGGCGCGGAGCGCGGCGATCGCGACCTCGACGTGCGACGACCCGGGCGAGCAGATGTCGACCACGTCGACGTCCGGGTCGGTGACGACGGCGCGCCAGTCGGTCGACGCCGTCTGCCATCCGTACTGCCGACGCGCCGCCTCCGTCCGTTCGGGGTCACGCCCGACGACCACCGCCATCTCGGTCTCGACCCCGAGGTCGAAGAACCTCGGGGCGGTCCGCCACCCCTGGGAGTGGGCGGCTCCCATGAAACCGTGGCCCACCATCGCCACTCGAAGTCGGTCCGATGCCATTCGTTCGCTCCTTTGCGATCACGTCTTGCGAGAGTCAACACTACCGCTTATGTTGGGCGCGGCAACATTTTGTTTCGACGACGAACGGTGATCCACCATGGCAACGACGCCCACCCGCGACGACAAGTTCTCCTTCGGTCTCTGGACCGTCGGCTACAACGGCTCCGACCCGTTCGGCGGCCCGACCCGTCCCGCGCTCGACGTGGTCGAGGCGGTCGAGAAGCTCGACGAGCTCGGTGCGTACGGCCTGACCTTCCACGACGACGACCTGTTCGCGTTCGGGTCGACCGACGCCGAGCGCCAGACGCAGATCGACCGCCTCAAGGGCGCGCTCGACGCCACCGGGGTCATCGTGCCGATGGTCACGACCAACCTGTTCTCCGCGCCGGTCTTCAAGGACGGCGGGTTCACCTCGAACGACCGCAACGTCCGCCGGTTCGCGCTCCGCAAGGTGCTCCGCAACCTCGACCTCGCCGCCGAGCTCGGCGCGAAGACGTTCGTCATGTGGGGTGGCCGCGAGGGCTCGGAGTACGACTCCGCCAAGGACGTGCAGGCCGCGCTCGAGCGCTACCGCGAGGCCGTCAACCTGCTCGCCCAGTACGTCACGGACAAGGGCTACGACATCCGCTTCGCCATCGAGCCGAAGCCGAACGAGCCCCGCGGCGACATCCTCCTGCCGACCCTCGGCCACGCGATCGCCTTCACCGAGACGCTCGAGCGCCCCGAGCTGTTCGGCATCAACCCCGAGGTCGGCCACGAGCAGATGGCGGGCCTGAACTTCACCGCCGGCATCGCCCAGGCGCTGTACCAGGGCAAGCTCTTCCACATCGACCTCAACGGTCAGCGCGGCATCAAGTACGACCAGGACCTCGTCTTCGGTCACGGCGACCTGCAGAACGCCTTCTCGCTCGTCGACCTGCTCGAGCACGGCTCCCCGCAGGGCGGCCAGGCGTACGACGGCCCGCGTCACTTCGACTACAAGCCGAGCCGCACCGAGGACATCACCGGTGTCTGGGACTCCGCGAAGGCGAACATGTCGATGTACCTGCTCCTCAAGGAGCGCGCACAGGCGTTCCGCGCCGACCCCGAGGTGCAGGCGGCCCTGTCCGCGGCGAAGGTCGACGAGCTGAGCACCCCGACGCTGAACAGCGGCGAGTCGTACGACGACTTCCTCGCCGACCGCTCGGCGTACGAGGACTTCGACGCCGACGCGTACTTCGGCGGCAAGGGCTTCGGCTTCGTGCGCCTGCAGCAGCTGGCGATCGAGCACCTCATGGGCGCTCGTGGCTGAGCACACGGACGAGCGCCAGCTCGTCGCCGGGGTCGACTCGTCGACCCAGTCGTGCAAGGTGACCATCCGTGACGCGGGCACCGGCGCGGTCGTCCGGGAGGGTCGTACGACCCACCCGGACGGCACGTCCGTCGACCCCCGTCACTGGTGGGACGCGCTCGGCACCGCGATCGCGGACGCCGGCGGGTTCGACGACGTCGCCGCCGTCGCGATCGCCGGGCAGCAGCACGGCATGGTCGCGCTCGACGCGGACGGTCGCGTGGTCCGCGACGCCCTGCTCTGGAACGACGTGCGCAGTGCGGACGCGGCCGCGCAGATGGTCGAGGAGCTCGGCCGGGAGGCATGGGTCGCCCGGACGGGTCTGGTCCCGGTGGCGTCGTTCACGGGCACCAAGCTGCGGTGGCTCCGCGACGCGGAGCCCGAGAACGCGGCGCGGGTCGCCGCCGTCGCGCTCCCCCACGACTGGCTGTCGTGGCGGCTGCGCGGGTACGGTCCGGCGGACGAGAGCCCGCTCGGTCCGGACCTCGACGCGCTCGCGACCGACGGCTCGGACGCCAGCGGCACCGGCTACTGGGACCCGGTGCGCCGGGAGTACGACGCAGCGCTGTTCGAGCAGGCGCTCGGACGTCCCTCACGCGTCGCCGGCGACGGCGCGCACGACGACGCCACGGTCGTGGTGCCGCGGGTCGTCGCTCCCGACGAGGCCATGGGGACGCTGGCTTCCGACGTGGACCTGCCGGGCGGCGCGGTCGCCCGTGCGGGCCTGGTCGTCGGCCCGGGACTCGGCGACAACGCCGGCGCGGCACTCGGCCTGGGCCTCGGCCCGGGCGACGTCGCGGTCTCCCTCGGCACCAGCGGCACCGTCTTCGGGGTCACCGACACCGAGGTGACGGACCCGAGCGGGACCGTGGCGGGCTTCGCCGACGGGACCGGGTCGCGCCTCCCGATCGTCACGACGCTCAACGCGGCGCGCGTGCTCGAGGTGATCGGTGGCCTGCTCGCCGTCGACCACGACGAGCTCGGTGCGCTGGCGCTGCAGGCGCCGGCTGGGGCGGACGGACTCGTGCTCGTGCCGTACTTCGTCGGTGAGCGCACGCCGAACCGGCCGGACGCGACCGCCTCGCTCGTGGGCATGACGCCCGCGACGACGGACCGGGCGCACCTCGCCCGTGCCGCCGTCGAGGGCATGCTGTGCGCACTCGCCGACGGGCTCGCCGCGGTCGAGGGCACGGGCGTCTCCGTGTCCCGGCTCCTGCTCATCGGTGGGGCCGCGCGGAACGAGGCCGTCCGGGCCGTCGCCGCGCAGGTCTTCGGGCGCGACGTGTCGATCCCGGAACCGGGCGAGTACGTCGCCGCGGGTGCCGCCCGGCAGGCCGCGTGGGTGCTCGGCGGGAGCCTGCCGTCGTGGGAGGTCTCCGCGACGGTCGTCCCGGCGGACCCGCACCCCGAGGTGCTCGAGCAGTACCGCGCCGCCGCGCGCCGACCCTGACGACGCAACCGCCGCGCACCTGGTGAGATCGGGCGTACCGGGTCGGACCACCCGACCCGGTACGCCCGATCCGTCCCGGTACGCCCGGATCGACCCACCACACGCGAGGACCCCACCATGCCGCTCACCGACCTGCCCCTCGACCAGCTCCGCGCGTACCGTCCCACGGTGCGCCGGCCCGGTGACTTCGACGCCTTCTGGGCCGACACCGTCGCCGGAGCGCGTGCCGCGGGCGAGGGCACCGCACCGGTCCTGACGCCCGCGGAGACCCCGGTCACCGCGCTCGACGTGCAGGACCTGACGTTCCCGGGCTTCGCCGGCGACCCCGTCCACGCCTGGGTCTCGCGCCCGGCCGGCGCGACGGGCGACCTGCCCGTCGTGGTCGAGTTCCTCGGCTACAACGGCGGGCGCTCCCGCCCGGGCGAGCGGGTCGGGTGGGCCCTCGCCGGGTACGTGCACGTCGTGATGGACACCCGCGGCCAGGGCAGCGGGTGGGGCGGCGGCGACACCCCCGACCCGCACGGCTCCGGGCCGCACGTCGCGGGGTGGATGACGAGCGGCATCGACTCCCCCGCCGACCACTTCTACCGCCGCGTCTACACGGACGCGGTCCGCCTCGTCGAGGCCGTCCGGGCCCTGCCCGGCGTGGACGCCGACCGGGTCGCACTGACCGGCGGGAGCCAGGGCGGTGGGATCGCGATCGCCGCGGCCGCACTCGTCGAGATGCACGTCGCCCCGCTCGTCGCCGTGATGCCCGACGTGGCGTTCCTGTGCGACTGGGAGCACGGCGCCGACGTCGCCGTCAGCGACCCGTACCAGGAACTCGTGCGGTACCTGGCCGTCCACCGCGACGCCGCCGACACCGTGTGGGACACCGCCGCGTACCTCGACGGCGTCAACCACGCGGAGCGGATCACCGCCCCGGCGCTGTTCTCGGTCGCGCTGATGGACGAGGTCGTCCCACCCAGGACGACCTTCGCGGCCTACAACGCCCTCGGCTCGGCCGACAAGCACATCGAGGTCTACCCGTACAACGGCCACGAGGGTGGCGGGTACCGGCACTGGGAGCGCCAGGCGGCGTTCCTCGCGGAGCGTCTCGGGCGTTGAGCGTTGTAGTGCGCTGTTGAGTTCATCGACGGGTCAGGGGTGTTGATAAATTTAACGCCCGGCGCTCGCCCGGCGCTCGCCCGGCGCGGACCCGTTCCACGCACCCTCACCGCCATCGCCGAGCGCATGGGTCTGCCGTCGGCGACCCAGGTCGGGCCGTTCTCGCAACGCCTGGACACCGTCCGCGGGATCATCGTGCGGGGCAAGCCCTACACGTTCCGGAACCGGGCCGTCGAGGCGTACCTGTCGACGGACTGGCCGCGCGTCCGCTGACCGCTCCGCGGCCGGGCCACCGCGCGCGTCAGCCGCCCAGCAGCGCTCCGACGGCGTCCACCACGACCTGCCGGCGTCGCGGTGCCGTCACCGCGGCGACGGTACCGGTGGCCTCGGGCGCGAGGGCGCTCCAGAACACCGCCGTGTGCACGACGAGCCCGAGGAGCACCGCGGGACGGAAGCGCCGCGGCAGGACGTCGGCCCGCTGGGCGCGCTCGACCTCGGCGACGGCGTCGACGTACTGCGCCGCGAGTGTCTCGAGCGCCACGTCCGGTCGTTCCAGACGGTGCCACGTCGCGAGCCGCTGCACCCACGGGCGTTCGGTCGCGACATCGTGCAGCCGTCCGGCCCACTCCGCCAGCGCTCCGGTGTCGAGCGGGGCCGCGTCGAGCACCGCGGTGAGCTCGTGCACGAGGAGGGCGTCGAACAGCCCGTCCTTCCCGCCGAAGTAGTGGAAGACCTGCGCCTTGTTGCTGCCCGCGGCGGCAGCCAGTCGCTCGATGCGGGCTCCGGCGAGCCCGTTGGCGGCGAACTCGTCGCGCGCGGCGGTGAGCAGGGTCGTGCGCATCGCGTCGGCGGCGGGGGGCGTGAAGCGGGCCATGCCGGACACGGTACCGATCCGCGGGCCGGGCGCGGTGGCGGCGCGGCGCGGACGACGGACGGGAGGCGCGTGGCGGCGTCGCCACGCGCCTCCCGTCCGTCACGGGGTCGATCCGACTACTCGGCCGGGTCGTCCTCCTCCGGGTTGAAGTGCGAGTCGTCGCCGGTGAAGCCGGCGGCGATGCCCTCGGGGTGCGCGGGGACGGTGCCGTCCCCGCCGAGGCCGTCGGGCTTCTCGGTGCCCTCGGGGTCGTTCGTGGTGTCACGGGGGTCGTCGGCGTCGGACATGCTGTGCTCCTTCACGGTCGGTGGAGGGCCACGGTACTCACGCTCCCGGGGCGTTCGGGTCGCGCGTCCGTGGCGCCCCGGGTCGCGGTCCGCACGGGGCGCACGGCGTTCGTGTGAGCATTCGAGCGGACTGCGTGCGCAGACCGGCTGGCGCCGCCCCCGCTGCCGGAGGAACGACGGTTGACTGGTGGACAGCCGTCGGGTCCTCCGACGCACGACCCCGAGAGGTCCCCGTGGACTGGCAGTACGACGGCATCCCCCTGCACCCCCTCCTCGTGCACCTCACGACCGTGTCGGTCCCCGTCGCGGCGCTCGTCGCGATCGTGGTGGCGGCATGGCCCCGTGCCCGCCGCTGGCTCGCCGTCGGGGCCCCGGTCATCGGACTGGTCGCCCTGGTCTCGGTGCCGCTCGCGACGTCCTCGGGCGAGTGGTTGGAGCACCGCGAGCGGGAGACCGCGCTGCTCGAACGGCACACCGAGCTCGCCGACGGCCTGCTCCCCTGGTCGATCGCCGTGTTCGTGCTCGTGACGCTCTGGTGGGGCTGGAACCACTTCGCCGTCGCGCGGGTGTCGAACGCCGGACTCGTCCGCGCGGTGTCGGTCGTCGGACCGGTCCTGCTCGTCGCCGCCGGCATCGGGTCGTTGATCGAGGTCGTCGCGATCGGCCACGCCGGCGCCGTGTCGGTCTGGAAGGGCTGACCCGGACCGGACGACGCGCCGCGGCGCCCGGGGAGCTTCGCGTCAGACGGGAGGCGCGACCGGCTCGCGGAGCAGGACGACCACGGTGACGTCGTCCTCGGCACGTTCGGCCGCCCGCAGGCGCACCGTCTCGAGGAACGCGTCGACGTCCCGCGCCCGCCCGAGTGTCCGTGCGAGGTCGAGGAGCGTGTCGACGGTACCGTCGCCGAGGTCGAGCGCACCGTCGCTCGCGACCACGAGGGCATCGCCCGTGTCGAGCGTCACCGTCGTCGGGGTCCGCGGAGCGCCCTCCTGGTGCAGTCCGACCGGCAACCCGTGGGACCGCAGGATCCGCGGGGTGCCGTCGACCGGGACGTGCACGGCGAGCCCGTGCCCCGCGTCCACCAGGTCGACGACGCCGTCCCCGGGGCGCAGCCGGGCGTGGAACAGCGTCGCGAACGCGTTCGCCCGTCCGAGGTCCTCGGCGAGGGCGGGCTCCGCCGCCGCGAGCGCCGCGACGGGACCGAGCGATCGGTGCTGCCGGAGTGCGGCGCGGATGCCGGCCGCGAGCAGGGCGGCGGGCTGCTCCTTGCCCATCACGTCGGCGAGCGTGAGGACCAGGTCGCCGCCGACGACGGACCAGTCGTGCAGGTCACCGCTGACGTCCCCGTACGGCACCGTCAGGCCGGCCACGCGGTACCCGGCGAACGCCACGGCGGTGGGGGCGAGGGCGCCGGCGACCTCGAGCAGCCGGTCGTGGTGCAGCCCCTGGCCGAGTGCCCGCTCCGCCCAGCGCCCGAGGTCCATGAGCGCCGCGGTGTCCTGCGCCGAGAAGTCGCGTGGGCTGGTGTCCATCAGGCAGAGCGTCCCGACGGGCTCGCCGCCGGCGATGGTGAGCGGCACGCCGGCGTAGAAGCGGATGCCGCGGTTCGTCACACCGGGCAGCCCGGCGGTCCGGGCGTCGGCCGTGGTGTCGGTGATGACCGTCGGTTCGGCGTGCTGGATCGTGAGCTGGCAGAACGACCAGCCGATGGGCCCCGACGCGATCTCGTCGGGCACGTTCGGTGTGAGCGTGTGCAGGAGGTCGGCGTCGAGGACGTTGACGTAGGCGAGCGGGACGTCGAAGACCTCGCGTGCCACCCGCACGATGCGCTCGAAGCGTTCGGGGGGCGGGGCGTCGACGACGTCGAGCGCGGCGACGAGCGCGCTCCGGACGCGTGCGTGGTCTCCCGTGCTCATCGGTCCCGTCCTCCCCTGATCCGTCGAGACCGCCGCTGCGTGGTGACGCAGCGGGACGCGGTCCGACGGGGACCGGTCACACGCTACCGGGTCTGCCCGGGGAGCCCCCGGACCGGCGGGCCGCAGGACGGACGGAGCCGCCGCGGGGCACACCCGATCCGGGCGCTCCGCGGCGGCTCCCGCCGGTCAGACGACGGTCCAGGTGACGGTGCGCCGGTCGGTCGTGCCGACCTCGTGGACCCCGCCGACCACGTGCACGACCGCGCGTGCCGTCGCGGAACCGGGCACCTCGTGCCGGACCGGGCCGTCGCCGGACGCGACGATCCCGCCGGTGTCCACCGGGCCTCCCGGCCGTGACGCCGCGGCATCGGATGCGACCCACACCTCGACGTCGCCCGGCTCGACCACCTTGCGCATCGCACGGTCGGTGAAGGCGAACCGCTGCACGGGCACGTCGAAGCGGACCCGCACCGACTGCCCGGCCGCGACGGCGACCCGTGCGTAGCCGAGCAGCTGCACGACCGGCCGCGTGGTCGAGGCGTGCCGGACGTGCCCGTAGAGCTGCACGACCTCGGCGCCGTCGCGCTCCCCGGTGTTGCAGACCGTGACGGACGCCGCGAGGGCGCCGTCGGTGGCCACCGTGTCGTCCACGACCAGGTCCTGGTACGCGAACGACGTGTACGTCAGGCCGAACCCGAACGGGCGGACCGGCGTCGAGTCGGTCGCCGTGACGTCCGACGTGCCACCGAGGCGCGGGTGCAGGTACGAGTACGGCTGTGCCCCGGCCGAACGCGGCAGCGACACGGGCAACCGGCCGCTCGGCGCGGTGACCCCGGTGAGCAGGTCGGCGATCGCGAGGCCGCCGCCCTCCCCGGGGAAGAACGCCTGCACGACCGCGGCCGGCTTCGGCTGGTCGCCGTCGAGCGCCCACCCGATCGCGTACGGCCGACCGGTGAGGAGCACCACGACGGTGGGGGTCCCGGTCGCGACGACCGCCTCGACGAGCTCGCGCTGCACGCCGGGCAGGTCGAGCGACTCGGAGTCGTTCCCCTCGCCGACGGTCCCGCGGCCGAAGAGCCCGGCCTGGTCCCCCACGACGACCACGGCGACCGCGGCGTCCTGCGCGACGGCGACGGCCTCGGCGAAGCCGGAGCGGTCCTCGCCCTCGACGTCGGTGCCGACGGCGTGGCGCACGGTGTCGGCACCGAGGGTGTCCTGCAGCGCCTCGAGCACCGTCGGGATCGCGAACCCGAGCGGCAGGCCCGGGTGCGTGGCGAGCACGTGGTTCGCGAAGGAGTAGCAGCCCTGCAGGGCCTCGGCGCGGTGGGCGTTCGGGCCGATCACCGCGACCGGGCCCTGCAGGACGGCGCCCGGGGTCCGACGGTCGGCACCGGCGGTCGTCGCGCCGCCTCCGGCCGCGCCGCCGAGGGGCAGCACGCCGTCGTTCGACAGCAGCACGAGCGACTCCGCCGCGAGCCGGCGCGCGAGGGCGCGGTGCTCCGGGGAGTCGAGGTCGACGCCGGTGGGCGGCTCGTCCTCGAACACGTCGGGGTCGAGCAGGCCGAGGCGCTCCTTCTGCCGGAGCACCCGCAGCACGGCCCGGTCGACGAGCGCCTCGTCGACCTCGCCGCTCCGCACACGCTCGACGAGGGGCGCCAGGTAGGCGTCGCCCGTCGGCAGCTCGACGTCGATCCCGGCCTCGAGGGCCATCGCCGCCGCCTCGCCGCGGTCACGGGCCACGCCGTGCATGACCTCGAGGAACGCGATCGAGAAGTAGTCCGCCACGACGGTGCCGTCGAAGCCGAGGCGGTCGCGCAGCAGGTCGGTGAGCAGGGTCCGGTCCGCGGCGACGGGGACGCCGTCGACCTCGGCGTACGAGTTCATGACGCTCCGGGCGCCCCCGTCGAGCAGGGCCATCTCGAACGGCGGCAGGAAGACGTCGGCGACCTCGCGCGGTCCGACGTGGACCGGTGCGTGGTTCCGCCCGGCCTGCGAGGCCGAGTACCCGAGGAAGTGCTTCAGCGTCGCGTCCACCCCGGCGCTCTGCACGCCGCGGACGTACGCGGTGCCGACCGTGCCGACGAGGTACGGGTCCTCGCCGATGCACTCGTCGACGCGGCCCCAGCGTGGGTCGCGGACGACGTCGAGCACGGGGGCGAGGCCCTGGTGCACGCCGAGCTCGCGCATCGAGCGGCCGATCACGGCGCCGACCTGCTCGACGAGCTCGGGGTCGAACGAGGCGCCCCACGCGAGCGGCGTCGGGAACGTGGCGGCCTTCCACGCGGCGAGCCCGGTCAGGCACTCCTCGTGGACGAGCGCCGGGATCCCGAGTCGGGTCTCCCGCTTCAGCCGTCGCTGCTCCGCCCACAGCCACGCGGCACGCTCGTCGGGCTCGACGGGGCGTGTGCCGTAGACGCGGGTGTACTGGCCGAGTCCGTGCCGCGTGACGTCGGCGAGGGTGCCGCCGTCCTGCGTGGCCGCCATCTCGCCCTGCATCGGGGCGACGACGCCGTTCTGGTCGAGCCAGTAGCCGACGAGCTGTGCGGTCTTCTCCTCGAGCGTCATCGCGGCGAGCAGGGTGGTCGCGCGGTCGGGGGCGGCCGCGTCGTCGAGGTGGGTGGCGTCGGACGGGAGGCGCGTGGCGGCGCCGCCACGCGCCTCCTGTCCGTCGGTCGGGTGCGTGGTCGCGTCGAGGGCGGTCACCCCTTCACCGCCCCGGTCAGGCCGCCGACGATGCGCTTCTGGAAGATGGTGAAGAACACCAGCGCCGGGATCATCGACATCGAGGTGAAGGCGAGCACCTTGGCGGTGTCGACCGAGTACTGCGACGAGAACGCCTGTACGCCGAGCGGCAGCGTGTACGCGGCCTCGTTGTTGAGGATGAACAGCGGCAGGATGTAGCTGTTCCAGCTGGCGATGAAGGCCAGGATGCCGACCGTCACGACACCGGGCAGCGACAGGGGGACCACCATCCGGAAGAAGAACCCGAGGCGGCTCGCACCGTCGATCGACGCCGCCTCCTCGAGCTCGTCCGGGATCGCACGGAGGAACGGCACCAGGATGATGACCGTCGTCGGCAGCGCGAACGCGATCTGCGGCAGGATCACGCCGGCCAGGTTGTTCGTGAGACCGAGGTCCTTGACGAGCAGGTACAGCGGCGTGATGGCCACGGTGATCGGGAACATCAGGCCCGCGGCGAACAGGGCGTAGACGGCGCCGCGCCCCTTGAAGGAGTAGCGGGCCAGCACGAAGCTCACCATGAGGCCGAGCACGACGACGCCGACCGTGGTGGTCACCGCGCTGATCGTCGAGTTGCCGAGCTGCTGCCAGAAGATGCCGCTCGAGAGCACGGCGCCGTAGTTGCCGAACTGGAACGGTGCCGGCAGACCGGCCGGGCTCGTCGTGATCTGCGAGTTCGTCCGGAACCCGCCCAGCACGATGTAGAGCACCGGGGCGAGGTTCGCGGCGACGAACAGGACCGCGATGACGTACGTCAGCGGGTTCGCCCGACCGATGGCCGCGCTCGACCGCCGGTCCCGCGAGGCCCGGCGCCCGGGGGCGACGAGGCTGGTGGTGGCGCTGGTGACGGCCATCAGTTCTTCCTCTCGGTGAGTGCGCCGGCGGTGTCCCGACGGAGCACGAAGTGCTGGTAGACCAGGGCGACCACGAGCGAGATGAGGAACATCACGACCGCGACGGCGCTGCCGAAGCCGAAGTTGCCCGAGGTGCGGCCGTTGGCGACCATGTACGTCGCCATGGTCGAGGTGCCGGCCGTCGACGAGATGTACTGCCCCCAGATGATGTAGACGAGGTCGAACAGCTGGAGCGATCCGATGATCGACAGGAACGCCCAGATGCGGATCGTCGGGCCGAGCAGCGGGAGCGTGATGCGGCGCTGGATCTGCCAGTAGCTCGCACCGTCGATCGCCGCCGCCTCGAAGAGCTCCTCGGGGATGGACTGCAGGCCCGCGAGGAACAGGATCACCGCGAAGCCGATGTACTTCCACGAGATGATGACGAGCAGCGTCCAGATGGCGATGTCCGGGTTGGACAGCCAGTCCTGGCGGAGTCCGCCGAGGCCCATGCCCTGGAACAGGTCGTTCACGGCGCCGTTCGACTGGAGCATGAGGCTCCACCCGGTGCCGACGATGACCTCGGAGATCACGTAGGGCACGAAGACGAGCACGCGGATGAGCCCGCGACCGTGCATCTTCTGGTTGAGCAGCAGGGCGAGCACGATCGCGATCGGCCCCTGGAGCACGAGCGACATCAGGACGATGAAGCCGTTGTGCATCAGGACCGAGTGGAACGCCTTGTCCTGGAAGATGATCAGGTAGTTCTGCAGCCCGACGAAGTTCGTCGGCGGGCCGTAGCCCTGCCACTTGTAGAACCCGTAGTAAGCAGCGAGTGCCACGGGCAGGATGACGAAGGTCACGAAGACGATGACCGCGGGTCCGGCGAGGACCGCGATCTCGACGCGCTTGCGCCAGTCGGCGACGCGCTTGGCGGTCCGCCTCGCGGCGGGGAGCGGCGCGCCGCTCCCCGCCGGGGACGTCCCGGGAGTCGAGCCCGACGCCTTCGCCGGGGTCGTGCCGAGGGAGGTGTCGAGCGCCATGGTCAGCCCTTGGCCGCGGCCTGGTTGGTGGTCTCGACGATGTCCTTCGCGCTGCCCTTGCCGGCGAGCAGGTCGACGACGCTGGTGTTCAGCGCGTTGCCGACGTTCTGGCCGTACAGGGTGTCGAGGTACTGGGACACGAACGGGGCCTCCTGGTAGGCGGCGAGGGCCGTCTTCAGGTAGGGCTCCGACACGACCGACTGCGCGTCCTTGTTGACGGGGATCGCGTTGAAGGCCTTGTAGTAGGCCTCCTGGTTGTCCTTCTGCACGATGAAGTTGAGGAAGTCGGTGCACGCCTTCTTCGGGGCCTGCGCCGAGCAGGAGTTCCCGTCGACACCACCCATCATCGACTTCGGGTCACCCTTGCCACCGTCGATGGTCGGGAACGGGAACCAGCCGAGGTCCTGCAGCGGCTTGGCGTCCGGCGTGAGCGAGGCGATCACGCCCGGGTCCCACGCACCCATGAGCTCCATGGCGGCCTTGTGGTTCGCGAGCAGACCGGCCGAGCTGCCGGCACCCTGCTGTGCGGCGGTGGTGAGGAAGCCCTGGTTGAACGGCTTCGTGGCGTTGAAGTCCTCGAGCTGCTGACCGGCCTTGGTCCAGCAGGAGTCGTCGAACTTCAGCGACTTCGCGGCGTCGTTCAGCGTCTTCTCGCTGCACTCGCGGAGCGCGAAGTTGTAGTACCAGTGCGCTGCCGGCCAGGCGTCCTTCGCGCCGACGGCGACCGGGTCGATGTCCTTGGCCTTGAGCTTCGCGATGTCGTCGTTGAGCTCGTCCATCGTGGTCGGGGTGCCGTCGATGCCGGCCTGCTCGAACAGGTCCTTCGAGTACCAGATGCCCTCGGGGAGCACGGCGCCCGGCATGGCGTAGGTCTTGCCGTCCTTCTCGTACCCGGCGAAGGTGCCCTTGCTGATGGACTGCTTCGCGTCGGAGCTGATGGAGTCGGAGATGTCCATGAGCTGACCGGCCGCGATCATCGCGTCCATCTTGCCGCCGCCGCGCTGCAGGAACACGTCCGGTGCGTCACCGGAGTTCAGCGCGGTCTGGAGCTTGCCGTCCAGGTCCTCGTTCTGGATCGCCTGCGCCTTGATCGTGACGTTCGGGTACTTCTTCTCGAAGGCCGAGATCGTGTCGTCCCAGTACGCCTTGCCCGGGCCGGTGGTCGAGTTGTGCCAGAAGGTCATCGTGACCTTCCCGCCGTCGCTCGAAGGGTCGCTGCCGCCGGCAGAGCAGCCCGCCGCGGTCAGGGCGGTGGCCCCGATCAGCGCGATGGCTGCCGCGGCACGGATCTTCCTCGTCATCGTGGAACTCCTCGGTGTCGTCGTTGACTTCGCGGCAGTCACTGCCGCTGCGGAGAGCGTGCCAGGCGCTCGTACGCTTTGTCAATCGTTATCGATAACGTTTTCTAACCGTGATCCGAGGACTGGCGCGAGCCGTCTCCGGCGGTACGGTGTGCACATGGAGACCGCCGTCCACCACTCCCCCGGACCGGGGCGGGTCACGATCGCGGACGTCGCGCGCGCCGCCGGCGTCTCGATCCCGACCGTGTCGAAGGTGGTCAACAACCGCGACGGGGTCGCCCCCGCGACGATGGTCCGCGTGCAGGAGGTCGTCGAACGCCTCGGCTACGAGACGTCCCTCGTCGCCCGGAGCCTCCGGAGCTCCCGCACGAACGTGATCGGCATCCTGGTGCCCGAGTTCGAACCGTTCTCGACCGAGCTCCTGCGCGGTGTCTCCGCCGCGACGATCGGCACCGGGTACGAGCTGCTGGCCTACGCCGGGCTCGAGGCCGGCACCGGTCGCCCGGGGTGGGAGCGCCGCTCGCTGTCCCGCCTGTCCGGCACGCTCATCGACGGCGCGATCGTCGTCACGCCGTCCGCCGCGCTCTCCGGCTCGTCGATCCCCGTCGTGGCCATCGACCCGCACACCGGACCCGAGGGCCACGCGACCGTGGACACCGACAACGCCGCGGGGGCCCGCGACGCGGTCGAGCACCTGCTCGGGCTCGGGCACACGCGGATCGCGCACGTGCAGGGCCGTGGCGACCTCGCCTCGTCGCAACTGCGCGAGGCCGGCTTCCGCGAGGCACTCGCAGCCGCCGGGGTCCGGGTCGACGAACGCCTGGTCCGCGCCGGTGACTACCAGGAGGAACGCTCCGCCGCGGTGGCGCACGAGCTCCTCACGCTGCCCGACCGACCGACGGCGGTGTTCGCCGCGAACGACTCGTCGGCCATCGGCGTGCTGCACGCCGCCGCCGACCTGGGGATCCGGGTGCCCGAGGACCTGTCGGTGGTCGGCTTCGACGACGTGCCCCAGGCCTCGACGACCACACCGCCGCTCACCACCGTGGCCCAGCCGCTCGCCGACCTCGGTGCGAGCGCCGTCGCGATGCTCATGGCGATGCTCCGCGGCGAACCGACGAGCGACCACGTCCGGCTGCGCTCGACGCTGCGGGTGCGGAGCAGCACGGGGCCGGCGCCCGCCTGACAGGGGGCGCGCCCGCACGCTCGGCGCCGGCGCGCGCCGCCGGCCCGCCGGCCGCACCCACCCACCGGCCCGCAGGCCCGCCGGCCGTTCGGCCGAGTGGTCCGCGAAAGCGACAGTGCGCGGCCGTCCGGAGGCCGACCTCTGTCGGTTTCGCGGAGGGGTCGGGCTGCCCATCGCGCCACGCGCACGCGCCCACACACACCGACGATGCGCACCCGCCCACGCACCCACGCACACGCGCGGACGCGGACGCGGACGCGCCTCAGCGCCGCAGCGTCTGCTTCGGGTACTCGCCGAACCGCTCGGCGTACGACGCCGAGAACCGGCCGAGGTGCGCGAACCCCCACCGCCGTGCGATGTCGCCCACGGCACCGGCCTGCGGCCCCGCCTCGAGCAGCTCCTCGCGCACCCGGTCGAGCCGGACCTGCCGCAGGTACGTCAGCGGCGAGACGTCGAAGACCCGACGGAAGGACTCCTGCACCGACCGGACGCTGAGCCCGGCCGCCTCGGACAGGTCCACGATCGTCACCGGCTCGGCGGCGTGTGCGTGGATGTACTCGACCGCCGCGCGGAGCCGTGCGTTCCGTGCCTGCGTGAGCACGTCCGGCAGCCCGCCGACCTGCGGCGGGAACATGTCGAGGAACACCTCGGCCGCGGCGACCTTGGCGTCCTGCCAGGCATCCGAGTCCGAACCGCCCACGCGCAACGCACGGGACAGCGCCGTCAACGCCCCCTGCCAGCGGTGGTGGACGGTCTCGACGGGCTCGCGCCGGGAGTCGAACCGCAGGACGGCACCACCGTCGTCGTTCCGCGCCGCTGCCACCCGGCGGACGAACTCGCGGTCGAAGTGCACGAGCCGCTGGTCGTAGTCGGCCGTGGTGAAGCTGAACTCCTCGTCGGAGGGGAACATCACCGGCACGTCCAGCGCCATCGGCCACCGTTCGCCATGCACCTCGATCTCACCGGTGCCCGCGCTGATCCAGGTGACCACGTAGTCGCCACCGCCGGGCATCCACCCGCGGATCTCGCCGTGCATCTGCGAGCGGCGGATCGTGACCTCGCTGTCGCCGATCGCCGTGTAGCGGTAGTCGAACCGTCCCTTCGACGGCGCGGCGCTCCACCGCTCGCCCGCGTAGATGCCCCCGAGGTCGCGGAGGGCGGCCTCCGGGTTCGTACCGGACACCTCGAACCGGACCGGTGCGATGGTCTCCTCGGCGCCGAACGCCTCGATGAGCGGGTCAGCCATGACGCTCCCGCAGCCGACCGATCATCCGGTACGCGCCGTGCTTCTCGTTATTCGGATACGGTGTGCAGGTGAGGGCGGCGTAGTGTCGCGGACGACCGATGCGCACCGAGGGGGCGACCACGTGAGTGAGATCGACCTGACCGCCGCGCTGACGCGACTCGAGGCCGCGATGGGCTCGTTGCGCGGCCGTCTGCGCGAACGCCTGTCGGTGTCCGGATCGGACCTGACCGTCCTGCAGTTCGTGGCCCGCGCGGCGGCCGCCGAGCGTCGCGTCCGCGTGAAGGACCTCGTCACGCACCTCGACCTGACGAGCCCGGCCGTCACCGGCACGGTCGACCGGCTCGAGCGCGCCGGCCACCTGTGCCGCGTCCCGAACCCGGACGACGGGCGCAGCCGGTTCATCGAGCTGACGCCGGAGACCCAGCGCGCCTACGCCGCCGCGATGGACAGCACGAACGAGCACCTGCACGACCTGTTGTCCTCCTTCTCCGAGCGCGACCGGACGCGGTACGTCCGGGTGATCGACCGCGTGATCGAGGCGCTCGAGTACGGCGCACCGACCCCCTGAGGTCAAACTACGGGCGGCCGAGGACGCCCCAGCAACGTTTGTCCAACAAGCGCAGTTAGGTCACTTCCCGACCTATCTTGCCGGACTTCGGGCGTCGCCGCCCGTACCGTCGTCCGTGGGTACCCCCACTCGGGGGTGCGCAACAGGGAATCGGGGAGGAACCATGGGTTCGTACCAGTCCGAGCCGGGCATCGACCCGGTGCGCATCGAGACGTTCCGTCGGATGCGCAAGCGCTGGAAGTACGGCGAGCTGCAGGACGTCAACGGCCT